>Ga0302251_1000024_pt1 | contig 208900 bp, 184 predicted proteins | sample AAG_RA_Gln_MG_FD_193534 | JGI IMG/M metagenome (GOLD analysis project Ga0302251, IMG submission 193534) | Enriched activated sludge microbial communities from anaerobic digester in WTTP, New Holstein, Wisconsin, United States - AAG_RA_Gln | ecosystem: Engineered > Bioreactor > Anaerobic >... | reverse complement strand
ACCTCAAACTTGGACATCACGGAATGGCCCGACGTCTTCCCCAATCGCATCCTGGGGGCAGCCACCATCGACCGTCTCCGCCACGGCGCCTACAAGATCGTCCTGGATGGAAAGAGCTATCGCACTGTCCAACCAGGGTCAGGAACACAAAAAACAAGCTGTCAAAGAACAGAAAAACAAGCTACGAAAGGAGGTCAAATCGCCTGATTGAAAGGGGGGTCCGAAGACCCTTTTGCAACCCTTTTCACTGGCTCCATTACGGCGAAAATCGGTGGCTCCATTATGCCGATCATTGACACGGCCATCCATGCTGATGTCAATCCCGTGATCTTTGAGCATTCCGGTAAAAGCAACGCTGGTGAATTGGGAGCCTTGGTCAGTATTGAATATCTCCGGTTTACCAAACTTAAGTGCCATTTCCAGAGACTCCAGGCAGAATGAGGTTTCCAAAGATGTGGACATCTGCCAGGCCAAGACGTAACGGCTCCACCAATCCATAATGGCCACCAGATACATAAAGCCTCGTGAGAGTGGAATGTAGGTGATATCGGAAGCCCATACCTGATCCTTTCTCTCTATGGAAACGTTTCTCAAAAGATAAGGGTAAATCTTATGTTCCGGATGCGCTTGACTCAAGTTGGGCTTTGGGGAAATCGCCTCCAGCCCCATCTCCCTCATCAGCCTTTGAACGTGCTTTCTGTTGACCTCATGTCCTTTGCGCCGCAGAGACACCTTCATCTTACGGGAACCAAAAAACGGTGTCAGGGTGTATTGCTCGTCAATCAGGTGTTTAAGGAGCAAATCATATTCATCCACTACTGGTTCATAGTAAATGCTGGATCGCGATATACCAAGAAGCTCCGCCTGGTGGCTGATGGATAACTCACTATTCGACTTGTCAATGAGCAACAACTTATCTTTATGTCTTAATGCCAGATTTTTTTTTAAGCCAGTTGAGATCAGCATTCAACTGGCCAAGCTGTCGATAAAGCTCCTGGATTAGATCCTCCCGATCTTGATCCCTGCTCTTTCTCTTATCCGTAAAAAGATCAATGAGCCCCTTGGTAGCCGTTGCCTTCCAGTTACGAATCTGACCGGGATGAACCTGATACTGACTGGCCAACTCCGCCGATGTCTTCTGCTCCCGAATTGCTTCCAAGGCAACTTTAGCCTTAAATGACGGCGTGTGCTTCCTCCTTAAATTATCCACTTGGTCCTCCTCTTTTTTACTCCCAAGTGTAACTTAACACACTGTCCAAATTTCGGGGTCCACTATAATTTTTCCAGCACCTCGCTGACATCCAAAATAGTGACTCCTATAATATAACTTGTAATGCCTCTAAGTTAATGAGATGCAGAACTGGAAAGCGATTCCTGAACATGAAGAGATGTTTGCTTCTAAATATGCGTCACATCTTGCACAATTGGTCGGCGCGGCTGAAAGCTAACGATTACTTCTACGTCTTCATCAAGCTTCCCGAGAATGGCAATCATCCTGTCAAGGCTGAAACGGGCAATCTTTGCATTGCGGATGCGCGAAAATTCAGCATGTCCCACTCCGGTCACTCTTTCTGCTTCACGTGTTGACAGGCCTCTGGCATCTAAAGCGCGGATGATTTCTGACGCAATTAAGGCACGGGCTTGCTCCAAACCGGCATTTGGACGCCCAAGGTCCGCATACACATTACCGCTGCCCTTGATTAGTTCAATTTTCTCAGTCATTTTAAGGCCTCCTTCAACTGCCTTAAGCGTTCATGGATAATATTAATATCCATTAGCGGTGTCTTAATCCCCTTCTTTGATTTCTTTTGAAACGCATGAATTACCCATATATCTGAATCCATTTTTACTGCATAAATGGCGCGAAAGGTGTCACCGCGATATCGAACTGCGATCTCAAACACTCCACCCTCTATTCCACGAAATGGCTTGGCACTATCCGATTTTTCACCCTCGGCGGCTATTGTAAGTGCGGTCAGCATATCATGCTGCACAACATCAGGAAAATCTTCAAAGTTTTTTCGTGCAGCTTTTATCCATGATATAGGTCTCGTCGTTTTCATTAACGTTATGTTGACATATTTTACACCATGGTGCAAGCTTTTTTTGCACTACTATTCTTGCGATCAAAACAATTCTTACTCGTGAACTCAACATCTATCTACAATGTTGATCTGCTTTCTATTGTTTTCATCTGCTACTGTTTACCCTCGAAACTCCAGTCAAGGCATTGAGTATCGATGGAAAGCTGTAAAATTTTGACCGTAAAGAAATTTGCTCAAGCCGTCGCTCAGAACTTCCTGTGATTCTTAATCCAGGTTTCCCTGCCCATGCCATATTGCGAACGGTAATCAGTGCTAATAATATTTTCCTTGCATCAACAGAACGATCGTTCTACAACGTCCATGACTATTTTCCAAAGGCATCTCATGGACGATACAGTTTTTAGCCTCCACTTATGGCCACAAGCCATACTGCACATTGATGGCGACGCTTTTTTTACGTCTTGCGAAGAAATAATCCATCCTGAATTGAGGGGCAAACCGATAATTACAGGCGCTGAACGTGGCATAGTGGCCTGCGCTTCTTACGCTGCAAAGAAAATGGGCATAAAGCGTGGTGTCAGCTTGCATGATGCAAAAACCATCTGTCCGGGGCTGGTTGTATTACCTTCTGATTATGAAACCTACAGTTTGTTTTCCCGCCGGATGTTTAGCATCATGCGCCGTTTCACTCCCTCTGTTGAAGAATATTCCATTGATGAAGCTTTCGCTGATATTACCGGGTTAAGACGTCCCTTAAAGTCATCATATGAGAACATTGCAAGAAAGATAAAGAAGGACATTCAAAGAGAAATCGGATTCACCGTATCCGTAGGTTTAAGCCTGTCAAAGGTCTTGGGCAAGATCGGTTCAAAGTATCAGAAGCCTGATGGGTTAACTGTAATTCCTGGCCGTTCCATCGCTTATTTTCTCAAGGATCTCCCTGTAGATAAAATTTGGGGCGTCGGCCCTGCTACAACTGCCCATCTCAATAAGCTTGGGGTCAGTACAGCGCTTGAGTTTGCCCGCATGCCTGAGCAGAAAGTCAGGAAAAGTTTCACAAAGCCAACTATCGAGATATGGCAGGAGTTGCGAGGGCAGTCTGTCTGTCCCGTCGTCTCGGAGGAAAAGAGCACTTATGCTTCCATCAGTAAGACGAGAACATTTGCTCCCTCAACATCCGATGCAGATTACCTGTTCGCTCAACTTCTACGCAACCTTGAGTCGGCTTGTATCAAAGCAAGACGCTACAAACTGGCCCCGCGACGAATCGCATTGTTTTTGAAGACCGACAATTTTTTGTATAGCGGATGTGAATTGAGACTGAATACTCCCTCTGCCTACCCAATGGATTTAATGGATCTGGCAAGGAATGCATTTGATAGTCTCTATCGGAAAAACATATCATATCGAGCAACCGGGGTTGTACTGATGGAGATGTGTTCTGATTTGCCTGTCCAGTACTCACTTTTTGATGATGCCGTAAGAGTTGATAAGGTACGCACCCTTTACGATGCTGTTGATGAAATCTGCCGGCGTTTTGGGAAACATGCTCTTCATTTGGGCGGATCTCATGTAATTGAGGTTTCAGGAAAGGGGAAAAGGGGCAAGTCAACATCAAGAGAGGCCATGCAATTCTTTGGTGAAACTAAACGGCAACACCTTGGACTGCCCATATTACATGTAAAGGTATGAGGAGCGTAATTTCAGACATGTATAACCGGATACCAAAACACGGACATAGAATGTTGATGGACGGCAGCATTTACATTATCCATCTTTTTGCCTGAACATTACGGTATATACTCTGTGATCCAGGTCGTTTTCCCCAAAATCACGATTCAAGAAGGACACAGCGCAACATAATCCAAAAAAATCGCCGCTCATGACACAGCACCTTCCGATCCGTAATCGTTGCCTTTGTTGGTTCAGTCGCCCTATCGCTTTGTATTGTTTGTGCTGCATAGATTAGCTTTACAACTTATGCCACTGTCCAGTTTACCCAGACCAACTATAAAGCCGTGACAGGCATGTTCGGGAGAAATTATTCACTCTTACCCGCACCGGCTCCGGAATTGCTCTATAGGTCTCCTTCCGGGTCGCAGGTGCGGACATAGTCAATGAGTTCCTGCCCGAAAGGAAATGCTGATTTAATCAGCCCATAGTCATAGCGCTGGTTATTCAGGTATTGAAGGACCAGCCAGTCCTCACCGGCGCGACCGGGCATGAGTCCGGAAAAAAAGAAACCCATTTCCTCGCTGCTCCGGCAGAGAACGGCGGTGGACGGTTCGGACAGGGGCAGATAGAGATAGATCGTCTCCAGACGGTCCAGGCGCCAATGGCGCAGGATCGTACGGACCTGCGACAGGGTGTCGCCGCCCCAGCGGTGGACGACAACATGACCTGCCTGATAGACATCGGTTTTTGTTTCCATCTCTCCCCGGACCGGAAGGGCGATCTCTCCCGGACTTGCACGGAAAGAGACCGCCATGTTGACATGCCGACAGATCTTTTCGATGATCTCGCGGTGATGGGGGGGAGGATAATATGGCTTACGGGGCGTGGGGTCGAAGAGTAAGAACATGTACAAAAATGATTCCCGGCTCGTCTGACCTCCTCGGGATCGTAAAGGTGCTCTTTGATGTAGGTATAGCGATAGGCGAAGTAGGCAAGCTTGGAAATTGTCGCCGCCTCTTCCGGACGCATCCGCCTGACGGCGATCCGAAGCGGCGCTGCCGGCGCTTCCTCCTCTTGCCGCGACTCCTCCCTCCGTGCCGCCGCCGCCCCGCCGTCCCGGCGAATGAGGCGCCGGATGAGGATCTCCTGCCCTTTCCAGCCCAGATTTCGGTATTGCACTTCGTCGCTGAACTCGCCGAGGAGATGTATTCCAAGGCCGCGGCCGCCGCTGGCAACCATTTCCGGCAAACTGGCCTGCTCGCATTGGCGGAGATAATCGATGTCGAAGGGGATGCCTTGGAAACGGATCAGCAATTCCAGGACGTCATCAACCATCGCCAAGGCCACGGAGATCTTTTCACGCTGACCGGGCCGATATTCATGCTGAATGATGTTGGTGAAGATCTCTTCGATAACGAGTTCGGTTTGTCGGGCGATGTCGCTGTCGGCGCCGGCAGCGCCGACATATACGGCCGCGGCGGCCTGCAATACGGGTATCGCCTCTCGTTCATTGGCTATAGTTAGAGTTATGGATTCCATTGGAGGGGTCTCCCCTTTTATCTCGGCAAGAGATCCATGTCGCCCCTTCCCGGGTTGCCTGGCGACGTTCGGCGGCGATCCTGAAAGGTAAGCGGGGGCGATTCGCCTCCATACCCTCGATCTGCGGAAAAATCAATCGTTTGTTCGGGGAATAAAACTGAATGTGTTGGCGTATGCTTGCCCCTCCTGGTGAAAGATGCAATCCCGTGGACATTTCCATTGTGAAAATTGCCTTTGTCTGTTATTTGCCCTGTAATCGGAGATAAAGAAATCTTCCGCCGGGGAGGGAAAAATCTTTCACCTTTTCCCCCGGTCTGAACCGATTCCTGGGCGCAGATGAGGAAGGACAACAGATGAAGCATATCATCCTCGGCACCGCCGGCCATGTGGATCACGGGAAGACCTCGCTGGTCAAGGCCCTGACGGGCATCGACACGGACCGTCTCAAAGAGGAAAAGGAGCGGGGGATTACCATCGAACTCGGCTTTGCCGCCCTGAGACTGCCGGGAGGAACGACGCTGGGCATCGTGGACGTCCCGGGCCACGAGCGGTTCATCAAGAACATGGTGGCCGGGGCCTCCGGCGTCGATCTCCTCCTCCTCGTCATCGCCGCCGATGAAGGGGTCATGCCCCAGACCCGGGAGCATCTCCATATCTGCACCCTCCTGGGGATTCGCCGGGGTCTCGTGGCCCTCACCAAGATCGACATGGTGGACGAGGACTGGCTGGCCCTGGTCCGGGACGACGTCCAGGACTATCTCCAGGGGACCTTCCTCGCCGGGGCGCCGGTCGTTCCCGTGTCGGCGGCGACCGGGGCGGGATTGCCGGAACTGGTGGCCGCCCTCGACGCCCTGGCGGCGACGGTGGAGGAAAAGAGGGATCACGGCGTCTTCCGTCTGCCCGTGGACCGGGTGTTTTCCATGCGCGGCTTCGGCACTGTGGTTACGGGTACCCTCATCTCCGGGACGGTGGGCGTGGGCGACGAAATCGAACTGCTTCCCTCGGGTCGGCAGGCCAAAATCAGGACCATTCAGGTCCATAATCAAGGGGTGGAGCGGGCGGAGGCGGGCCAGCGGACGGCGATCAACCTCCAGGGGATGGACCGGGCCGCCGTGGAGCGCGGCGAAGTGATGATCCGGCCGGGGACCGTGGCGGTCTCCCGGCGCCTCGACGTGCTCCTGAACTACCTGGAGAGCAATGAGAAGGCCCTGAAAAACCGGAGCCTCGTCCGGTTCCACGTGGGCACCCGGGAGAACATCGGCCGGATCATCCTCCTGGACCGGGATGAGGCGCTCCCCGGAGCAGGGGTCAACGGCCAGATGATCTTTGCGGAGCCGGTGGTGGTCATGGCGGGGGATCACTTCGTGATCCGGAGCTATTCTCCCATCACCACCTCCGGCGGCGGGATTGTCCTCGATCCCCTGCCCCGGAAGCACAAACGGATGCAGGCGGCGGTGGGGGAGGAGTTCCGCCTGCTGGCCGCGGGGACGGAAGAGCAACGGGTCGCCGTCATCGTCGCCCGGGCGGGTTCCGAGGGGGCGAATATCACGCGCCTGGTCATGCGGACCGGCCTGGCGGAGGGCCGCCTGCGGAAAATAATCGACGCCATGCTCAACGCCCGGCAGGTCGTCCTGCTGGATTCGGAAACCCTCCTCGTCGTTTCCGCCGCCGCCTACGCCTCTCTGCAGGAGCAACTCCTCCGGAAGCTGGGCGGTTATCACGAGAAAAACCCCCTCCGGGAGGGGATGCCGAAAGAGGAGCTGCGGATGAATGTAGGCGCCTTCATCCAGGCGAAACTCTTCAACAAGGCCCTGAAGGATTTGGAGAAGGTTGGCAAGGTGGTCCTGGAGCGGGAGGCGGTGCGGCTGCCGGAGCACCAGGTCCGGCTGGAGGAGGACCTGGAAACCCTCAAGGGGCGGATCCTGGAGTTGTATCTCCAGGCCGGTCTCACCCCGCCGACAATCCGGGAGGTTTACGGCCGGTTCCCCGACCGGGCCAAGGGGGTGGACAGCGTCCGGACCATCCTGCTCCGGGAGGGGAAACTCGTCAAGGTAAACGAAGACCTCCTCTACCACCGGGCCGTTCTGGACAAACTCCAGGAAGACTACCGGGAGATGCTGCTCCGGGACGGCCGGGCGACGCCCGTTACCTTCAAGGAACTGACGAACCTGAGCCGGAAATTCATCATCCCCCTGATGGAGTATTTCGATACGGCAAAGATGACGGTGCGTTCCGGGGATTACCGCCTCCTGAGGGAAAAGCGATGAGCGGCGGGGACCGCCGCCCGGCGGGGACCGAGAGATGTTCCGTCCGCTCCTTTACCGGGGGCTCCTGGCGGGAGAAGGAAGCGGAGGTAGTCCGGGAGATTTCCCTGGATGTTTGTCTCAACGGCCGGAAACTGGCGGCCATCGCCTGCGCGGGCCTGCACGTGGAGGAACTGGCCGTGGGCTGGCTCCGGAGCGAAGGGATAATCCGGAACGCCCGGGAGATCGCCGCCGCGACCGCCGGCCGGGAGGGATGGTCGGTGGACGTCCGGACCGCCGCCGACTGGTCCGGCGCCGGCCCGAGCGGGGAGCCGGAGCCGCTGCCGTTGCCGGCGGCCGGAGCGGCGACGGTTTCTCCGGAGCGGATCTTCACCCTCATGGGGCAAATGGTGGAGGCCGCGGACATCCACCGCCGCTCCCGGGGGACCCACGGCGCCGCCCTGGCCGGCACGGCGGGGATCATCACGGTCCGGGAAGACATCGGGAGGCACAACTGTCTCGACATGCTGAGCGGTTACGCCCTTCTGAACGGTATCGCCGGCGCGGATAAAATGATCCTGAGGACCGGGCGGGTTTCCTCGGATATCGTCATCAAGATCTGGCGGATGGGCGTCCCGGCGGTGATCTCCCTTTCGGTGCCGACGGCCCTGGCCGTCCGGATCGCCGAGCGGGCGGGCATCACCCTGGTGGGCGCCGTCCGGGCGCCGTCCCTGACGGTTTACACGCATCCGGAACGGGTGGGAGGAGCATGAAAAAAAATATCTATATCAGAGACATCAAACCGGGGGAAAAGATTTACGACTTCTTCTTCGTGACGGAAAAGAACCTGGCCTATTCCCAGAAAGGCGCTCCCTATCTGAACCTGCGCCTCAAGGATAAGACGGGGGAGTTGGACGGCAAGGTGTGGGACAACGTCCAGGAGCTGGACCGGGCCTTCCGGAAGGGTGATTTCGTCTATCTTCAGACCCGGGCGGTGCAGTATAAAAACGCCATCCAACTGGCCGTGATGAGCGCCCGCCGGGCCGCCCCCGAGGAGATCGATGCAGCGGAATTCTTTCCCGTGGCCAAGGAAGATCCGGAACGGATGTTCCGGGAACTGGAGTCCTTTGCCGACCGGGTGCAGACGCCGGCGCTCCGGGATCTTCTCCAGACCTTCCTGGCCGATGAGGAGATCGCCGCCCTCCTCCGGCGCGCCCCCGCCGCCAAGGGATTTCACCATGTCTTTATCGGCGGTCTGCTCGAACACACGCTGTCGGTGGTGCGGATCCTGGACCTGCTGAGCGGCCACTACGAAGGGCTCAACCATGATCTTCTCGTCACGGGCGGCATCCTGCATGATATCGGCAAGATCTACGAGTATTCCTACGACGGCCTCATCGACTACACCGATGAAGGACGCCTCATCGGCCACATCGTCATGGGGGTGGAGATGGTGGACCGCAAGATAGCGGCGCTTCCCGATTTTCCGGCTCAACTGGCCATGGAGCTACGACATGTCCTTTTGAGCCATCACGGCGTCCTGGAGTTCGGCTCCCCGAAGCGGCCCAAGACCCTGGAGGCCCTCCTCGTCCACTATGTGGATGATCTGGACGCCAAGATCAACGCCATGCAGACCTTCGTCGCCGGTGACGGCAATGAGGATTCGGATTGGACCCCCTTCCACCGTCTCCTCGAACGCTACCTCTACAAGGGAAAGAACGCGGGTCGGGGGGAAGGCGCGACCTGAAGGGGCAGCGGGGCGGGCTTAAGCCGTGAAGGTCTTCAGAATCAGGAGGATAAGGGCGGCGAGGGCGAACAGGAACCCGATGACCACCATCCGGCGCCGCCGCAAGAAAAGGAGGAACTGATCCTTGCCGGCCGGATCGCCGCGGAAGTCGAAGAGAAAGGCGGTAAGCAGGTAGAGGAGGAAAATCGGCAGGCCGTAGATGATCGTAAGCGGCAGGGCCAGGGACCCCCGGCCGGCCCAGTGGTGGGCCAGTTCTTTCGGGAACCCGGACAGGAGGAGGAAAGCCGCCAGAATCCAGAGCCCGAGATAGAGGATATAGAGATGCCGCCGCTTCATGATGGTCCCTAAATATGCACTTTCGTTCCGGAGGTCAAACGATTTCTTTTGCGACGACTCCGGGGCGTAGATCGTCCAGGAGTCGAATTTCTTTGACATAAACGGGAAAATAATTTATGAGGTCCTCCTCAGTTCGAAATCAAAAAAAGGGAAAGGGAACGGAAATGGGGGCGAAAGGGGACTTGTCGCCGCCGGGCTTTTTCCCAAAGGGGTAGCGGATGTACACAGCGAGCGATTTGAGAAAAAACCTGCGGATTAAAATAGACGATGAACCGTACGTCGTCACGGAGTTCAATTTCACCAAGCCGGGGAAGGGACAGGCCCTCTACCGGTGCAAACTGAAAAACATGATCAGCGGCTCCCAGTTCGAACGTACCTTCCGGTCCGTGGACGTCTTCGAACCGGCGGATCTCCAGGAGAAGAAGATGCAGTACCTCTACGATCAGGAGGGTAAATACTGCTTCATGGACAACGAGACTTACGAACAGGTCCTCCTTTCGGAGGATCAGGTGGGTGATGCCCGGAACTACCTCATCGAGAACATCGAGGTGGAGATCCTCCTCTTCGAGGATCGTCCCCTGGGGGTCAGCCTCCCCAATTTCGTGGATTTCATCGTCACCAAGGCGGAGCCCTGGGCCCGGGGCGACAGTGTTTCGGGGAACACCAAGCCGGTGACGGTCCAAACCGGTTATGTCCTCCAGGTGCCCCCTTTCATCGAAGAGGGGGAAAAGATCCGCGTGGATACCCGCACCGGGGAATATCTCACCCGGGTCAAGGACTGAAGTATTTCCCTGACCATCGCCGCGGCAAGGAAGGGATGGCCTCGGTCCCCCTTCGTGAGGGGTTGTCATGCATGATCCCTGGCCCCTGGCCAAGAAACGTCGTACCCTGGCGCTCCGGGCCCGGATCGTGGGGGAGTTGCGCCGCTTCTTTGCCGCTCGCGATTACCTGGAGATTGAAACCCCCTGCCTGATCCCCGCCCCGGCGCCGGAATTCCATATCGATACCCTGGCCTGCGAAGGCTGGTTCCTCCAGCCTTCGCCGGAATTATGCATGAAGCGCCTCCTGGCGGCGGGTTACGACCGGATCTTTCAGATTTGCCGGTGCTTCCGCAAGGGAGAGCGGGGCGCCCGCCATCTTCCCGAATTCACCATGCTGGAGTGGTACCGCCGGGAGGCGGATTACCGGGACCTTATGACCGAATGCGAGGATCTCCTTATCGAGGCGGCCGCCGCCCTCGGTTACGGCGACGTGGTGACCTATCAAGGCGAGCCGCTACGGCTCGGGAAACCCTGGGAACGCCTGACCGTCGCGGAGGCATTTGCCCGTTTCGCCCCCCTGCCGGTGGCGGAGGCCCTGGCCGGGGACTGCTTCGACGAGCTCCTGGCGATTCATGTGGAACCACGGCTGGGACGGGGGAGGCCGACCTTTCTGTGTGACTATCCATTGCCTTTGGCTTCCCTGGCCCGGGGGAAACGGGGGGAAGCAGCCGTCGCGGAGCGCTGCGAATTGTACATCGCCGGCATCGAACTGGCCAACGCCTTTACGGAGCTGGCGGAGGAGAGGGAGCAGCGCCGCCGCTTTGCCCGGGAGGAGGAGGCGCGTCGGCGGGCCGGCAAACCCCACTATCCTTCTCCGGATAAGTTTCTGGAATCGTTGACTGATCTTGGAGATGCCGCGGGGATTGCCCTGGGGGTGGACCGCCTGGTGATGATCCTTGCCGATGCCCCGGATATAGACGCGGTGACCGCCTTCACCCCGGAAACATTATGAATAGATTATGAAAAGTCTTGTTGACAAGGGGCGGCTTTTCCTTTACAGGTAAGCCCCAAGTGTAAAACAACTTTTGGAGAGGACAAAAGTGAAAGAAATTCCTTATGTTGCTATGGCCGGGCTGGGCGGACAATTTCAAGGAAGCGTCTTCGGCATGATCCTGGACGCGGGCCTGATGGTGAAATTCGTCCTCCTGCTCCTCCTGGGTTTTTCCGTCGTTTCCTGGGCCATCATCTGGCTGAAATACCGGACCCTGAGCAAGGTAAAAAAGGAAAATGAACAGTTTCTCGATGCCTATGTCAAGTCCACCCGCCTGGCCGATATCTTTTCGGAAGCGAAAAAATTTCCCGAATCGACCCTGGCCGAGGTCTTCCGTTCCGGATACGGGGAACTGGTAAAAATTACCAAGGCGATTCGGGAACGGGTGGCGGGAAAAGAATCGGTCCCCCAGAGCGAGCCGGTTTTCGAACTCAAGGGTCTGGACAATATCGAACGGTCGCTGAGTAGGGCCACGGGCAGCGAAACGGATAAACTGGAGAAGGCCCTGGGATTCCTGGCGACTACGGGCAGCGCCTGCCCGTTTATCGGTCTTTTCGGCACCGTCTGGGGGATCATGGACACCTTCAAGGATATCGGTGCCCGGGGATCCGCGACCCTAGCGGTAGTCGCCCCGGGTATCTCCGAAGCCCTGGTGGCCACGGCGGCGGGCCTCGCGGCGGCAATCCCCGCCGTTATCTTCTATAACTACTATACGAACCGGGTCAAGAGCCTGGCCATGGAGATGGAAGCCTTTGCCACGGAACTGGTAAATATCATGGAACGGAACTATTTCAAATAGCGGGCGGGGACGATGAGATTTTCGAGAAAACGCCGTTTCTTCGACAGCAAGCTCGTCGCCGAGATCAATGTCACCCCGCTGGTCGATGTGATCCTGGTCCTCCTGATCATCTTCATGGTCACGGCGCCCATGCTGTCCATGGGGATCGACGTCAATCTGCCCCGGGTCAAATCCAAGACCATCGACGTCAACGAGGAGAAACTCGTCCTGACGATCAACAAAGACCGGGAGATCTTCATCAACCGCACCAAGATCCTCAAGGAGGATCTCAAGGTGAAGCTGGAGAACATCTTTGCCGCCCGCCTCGACAAGGAGATCTTCCTGCGGGCGGATAAAACCGTGGCCTACGGCTTCGTGGTGGAGGTAATGTCGGAGATTCGCAAGGCCGGCGTCGATAAACTGGGCATGGTGACCGAAACCCCCGAGGAGACGAAATGACGTCCCTGGATTACCCGGGGATGCGGGATCGCCGGGGTGATCGCCTGTCCCGGCTTGTCATCCTCTCGCTGCTGGTCCACCTGCTGCTGTTGTCCCTGGCGATATTTCTCCCCATCCGTTCCGCGACGCCCCGCTTCACCCTCGGTCCCGTTTATTCTGTAAACCTGGTAAGTGTCTCCGACAGTATCCTGCGGCGCCAGCCGGCGGCGGACCCCCTTCAGGACATCGCCGGCGCCGTCCTGTCCACGGGGACCCGGGCGTTTAAAAAATCGGTTCGGATGGAAGCCCCACCGATCAGAAGGGTGGATACAAAGCAGAATCTGCGCAATCCGGCGGTGGAGAAACTGAAGAAAAAACTGGGCGACAAGACCCCGGCGAGTGCCGAATCGGCGTCTCCGGCCACTTCCGCGGCGGCCGGCCAGATTGACGACCGGCTGGCCGATTATTACCGGGTTATCTGGTCCCGCATCAAAAGCCAGTGGGCTTTGCCCGGTGGCATCAACCCCCGGAACGACGTGGAGGCCGTGGTCAATATCCGCATCCTGAAAGATGGCTCCATTGCCGAGATGGCCTTCGAAAGAAAATCGGGGCTGGCCTATTTCGACAATTCAGTCCTGCGGGCGCTGAAGAAGGCCCATCCCCTGCCCCCGCTGCCGGTATGGTACCGGGACAACGGCTTGGAGATCGGCATCCGCTTCCTCTCGTCGGACCTGCGGTAATCGGGGGATAAAGGGAGATTCGGCAGGAATGAAAAAAAGATGTGAATGGCAAAAAATCCTCGTGGGGTTGCTGGCCCTGTTTTCTTTGTCTGTCCCCGTCACGGGATCGGCCAAGGTCTATATCGATATCGACGCCCCGGGCTTCCAGAAATTCCCCATCGCCGTGGATGTGTTTACCAAAGGGGGCGGGGGAACGGACCAGGAGAGAAATGCCGTCTGGTTTCCCGACCAGATCTCTAAATACCTCGACATGACGGGCTATTTCCGCATCATCCCCCGGAACGCCTTTCTTGAAGACCCCCAGAAAGACCGGACGAAGATCATCTTCAGCGACTGGCAAACCATCGGGGCCGATTATCTGGTCAAGGGGCATTTTCAGTCCCAGAACCGGCGGCTTACGGTGGAAATGCGCCTCTACGACACGGTGCGGGGAGAAGTGATCCGAGAAAAAAAATACACGGGGCGAAGCGATGAACGGAAAGAGATGGTGATCAAGTTTGTCAATGAGATCCTGCTTGCCCTGACGGGGGAACGGGGGGTTTTCAATACCAAGATCGCCTATGTCCTCAAGAGGGGGATTAATTCGGAGATCCAGACCATCGGCTTCGACGGCACCGGTCAGGAGCGGGTCACCAATTACGGGTCGCTTACCCTGGCGCCGCGCTGGTCTCCCAACGGTCGCCATATCTCCTTCACCTCCTACAAGGACAACAATCCTGACTTCTTTGTCCGGGACATGAAAACGGCCACCAGAAAGAAGATCGCCGGTTATCCGGGCTTGAACCTTTCCGGGGCCTGGTCGCCCGACGGGCGCAAGATCCTGCTCACCCTGAGCAAGGACGGCAATCAGGAGGTGTATATCCTGGATGTGGGGAGCGGTTATCTCCAGCGGCTTACTTATGAATACGCCATCGATGTCTCGCCGGTCTGGTCCGCGGACGGCAAGAAGATCGCCTTCGTTTCCAATCGCGCCGGCTCACCCCAGATCTATGTCATGGACAGTGACGGGAGAAACGTGAGGAGGCTGACCTATGAAGGAAATTACAACACCTCTCCCTCCTGGTCTCCGAAAGGAAACCGGATTGCCTATGAAAGCACGGTGGGGGGCAATTTCCAGATCTTCACCATCAGCGCCGAAGGAGGCCCGCCCCAGCAGTTGACCACCCAGGGCGGCGAACATAAGCATCCCTCCTGGTCTCCCGACGGCAGATACCTGGCCATGACGGTAAAGAGCGGGGGGGTAAACAAGGTCGCCGTCATGAATGCCAACGGGACCAACCTGCGCATCCTCTGTGAGGGCTCCAATCCCGCCTGGTCTCCTTTTTTGGAATAACCGTCAATCGATGAACAAGGAAAAATTAATAGTTGACCTTTGCCGCTCTTTTTGATTAAAAGGCACAAAAACCGACCGCTCCTGAGGTCATAAAGGCACTAAAATTAAGGGGGTATGTACCTTGAAAATTTTCTCGCGGTTCCTCTTGGTCCTGATGTTATTGGTGCCCTTCAGCGGCTGCGCCACTACCGGGGATCTCCAGCGCGTACAGGGGAACCTGGGCGGCAAGATCGGCGATCACGACGCGTCGATATCAGGACTGAATGAACAGGCGGAGGCCAACAAGAAGGCCATCGACGAACTGCGTACGAAACAGGCCGATGTGAATGCGGACCTCACGGTTATTCGTGAGCAGCTTCAACAACTCCGGGGTGACATGGATCAACTCCAGAAAGAGGCGGCGGACATCCGGAGCTGGGCCGCGGATACCAAGGAATGGAAGGAAAAGCTTGACCAGACCTCATTTAAGGTAAATTTTATCGAAAACTTTCTCGGGATCGGCAAGAAGGATGAACGGCCGGCCGGTAATGCGGAGAAACACCACAAAAATCAAGTTAAAAACGGCGTCAAGGCCAAGACGGACAAGGAGTCTCTCTATGCCGCCGCTTACGAGCTGTACAAGGAGGGTAAATACGAAAAGGCCCGAGGAGAATTCCAGCATTTTCTGAAGGCCTATCCCAAAACGGAATATTCGGGGAACGCCCAGTTCTGGATCGGGGAATGCTACTATTTCGAGAAAAGCTACGAAAAGGCCATCCTGGAATATGAAAAGGTCATCAAGAACTATCCGGACGGCAACAAAGTCCCCCAGGCCCTGTTGAAACAGGGGCTTTCCTTTCTGGAGCTGGGCGACAAGGCGAGTGCCAGGCTGATCCTTCAGAACGTCATCAAGGACTATCCGAACACAAGCCAGGCCCGGGTGGCTCGTTCCAAACTCCTGGAAATCAAATAGGACGGCGGAACAATTATTCCAGTCTTCTCACCTTCGCGCCCGGGGGAACGGGCAGGCCAAACAACTCCGCCCCGGCGGCGGTCATCGTTTCCAGTGTTACGCTTTCGTACTCAAGAACCACGGTTCGCTCCTCCTCCCCCTTCATTTTGACCCGGATCCTCTGGGGCATAGGCACGCCGTCCACCGGGACGTAGGCGTCGAAATATACGTTCAGGGCATCATCTCCGCAGTTCCCGGCCGTCTGCTTGCAGCGACGCAGATAACCCGTTTTCCCGTCGATCCAGAGCGATTGCCGGAATCGGCGGTCCCGGGAGGAGATGTCGAGGCGGTAAGACGCCCCTTCGTGAAATCCTTCCACCCGCGGCTGCTCCTCCATCGGCAATGCCGGACGGCCGCCCGTCAACAACGAAATCAGGTCGCTGATGGACAGTGAGAGGGGAAAGAAGCGGGCGAGGTTTTCCGGAACGGCCGCGCCGGTGTAGTATTCCCCTGTTCCGGGCAGATACACGGCGAGCCGCCCAGCGTGGGCCGCCAGGAAGAAATTGGGTAAACCGATCACCGGAATGGCCTCGAGCCGTAGAGAATCCGGTCTCCAGGCCAGGATGGCGAGCTTGAGGGGATACCGTCCCGTCTCCGTGATTACCGCGATTTCCGCTATGGCTTTGAGGAGACGCCTATCCTGCGACCGAAGGTCGAGGCGGGCCAATGCCTCTTCCGGACTTAGGTTGATTGCTTCCCCCGGTTTTGAAGTTCCCGTCTCGTGGGCACAGCCTCCGGCAATAAGAGAAAAGAACAGGAATAAAACTAAGATTCGGATCCTGCTCATTTATCCGTCAGGGTGTCGATCTTCTGGGGCAGGGTGGTGCTGGCCGGATTGATCTTCAACGCCCGCCGATAGGCGGTGAGGGCCTCCTGCCGCCGACCGGCTTTAAGATAGGCGTCGCCGAGATGCTCGGCGATGGCGCCGTCTCCAGGGAGGATGGCCGCCGCCTCCTGGAGATACTTGAGGGCCAGATCGATCCGGTTCTGCTTGAAGTAGGTCCAGCCGAGGCTGTCGATGATGTAGCCGTTACCGGGTTTGAGCTGCAAGGCCTTGAGGATCAGTTTTTCCGCTTCGCCAAGATGCATTCCCCGGTCGGCGTAACTGTAACCGATGAAGTTCAGGGCGTCGGCGTGATCGGGATCGATCTTCAGGATGGTCCGCATCTGCTGAATGCTCGCTTCGAAGTGTCCCGTCTTTTCGTACAGCACCCCCAGGCTGTAGCGCAGATCGGTATTCTCCGGCAGTATCACCATCCCCTCCTTGAGTATCCGTTCCGCCCCCACCCGATCCTGTTGATCTTCGTACAGCGAGGATAGAACCACGTAAAAGCCGGGGACATCCCTTTTCACCTTGATGGCCTGTTCGAGAACAATGATCGCGTCCGAAATTTTCCCCTCCTTCTTCCTGATCATGGCGATACGGATCCGGGCGCTGCTGTATAGATCCGAGGTGGGGGGAATCTTCTCCATGATGGCGAGTGCCGGGGCGTAGAGTCTTTTTTCCTCGTAAGCCGTCGCCTGGAGATAGGCGTAGCGTTGATCGGCGGGGTATCTCCGGACCAGTTTTTCGAAGGTGGCCGCCGCCTGGTCGTAACGCCCGCTCTCGATGAAAAGCAACCCGAGGGTGAGCAGGACCTCCTGGTTATCGGGATCCGAGCGGAGGATGCGCTGGAATTCTTTTTCCGCCTCCGCGTATCGCTTTTCCCGCAGATACATTTCCCCGAGTTTGATGCGGACATGGAGCTTGTCGGGATGGAGGAAGAGATAATCCTTGAAGGTGTCGATGGCCAAGGAAGTATGCCGCTGTTTTTCATACGCCAGGGCCAGATCAATCAGCGCAGCCTCGAAGTTCGGCCGGATTTCCAGCGTCTTTTTGAGCATTTTTTCCGCGCCCTGGTAATTCTTCATCTCCATGAACACCCGGGCTTCGTAGTAGGCGGCCATGAGATGCTGGGGGTCCAGGCGCAGCACCTGTTCGAACATGGCGATCGCTTCCGGGTATTGCTTGGCATCCCCGTATATGACCCCCAGGTAAAACGGTGCGGAGACGTTCCGGGGCTCCTGGTGGACCACCTGTTTGTAGATCTCCACGGCCCGGGGATAATTTTTGTTGTTCATATACAGGCCGGCCAGGATGAGGTTCAGATCCACATGGTCCGGATGATCCTTCCGGACCTGTTCGCAGAGGTGGATCGCCTTGGCGGCTTCCCCTTTTTCCACATAGGCGGCCGCCAGATCGATGGCGATTTCCGGTGCCGCCGGATCGTAGCGCCGGGCCTTTTCAAATTCCTTGATCGCCTCCTGCGGGTTTTCGTCGAGCATGTGCAAGACGCCCAAGGAATAATGATAGGCGGCCAGATAATCCGGACGGCTTTTTCCGTACAGGTCCGGCGCCGCGCCAAGGATCATCGACAAGAAAGCGAGATAAACGGCGGCCTTGGCAATAGTGTTCATGGTGTCCCGGTTCAGTTTTTGACGAGGTTCTTCTTGAAAATGTCCCAGCTCTTCAGCATGTCCACGGCGGCCTTGAGCTGGTTGTCCGCGTTGACATCGCCGAAAGGTCTTTTGAGCGGCAGATCTTTACGGAGTTCGCTGTTTTTCAAGCGCTTCTGGAGCAGTTCTCCTTCCCGGTCCGCCTCTTCCCCGGGCTTTGCCTGCTCCTGGGCGGATTTGATATGTCCTTTCAAATCCTTTTCTCGAATTGGCTCGTGATCTTCGTCCTCGCCGTTGCTCCCCGGGCGGATATACTTGACGGTCACATCCGGGGCGATGCCTTCCGCCTGGATGGAACGTCCCTTGGGGGTATAGTACCGGGCCGTGGTCAACTTCAACGCCGAGCCGTCTTCCAGGGGGATAACCGTCTGTACGGAGCCCTTGCCGAAGGTCTGGGTGCCCAGGATCAGGGCGCGGCCGTTATCCTGGAGGGCTCCGGAAACGATCTCGGCGGCGCTGGCCGTCCCCTCGTTGACCATGACGATCATGGGGGCGGTGAACTCGTCGCCCTTGTCCCGGGCGCTGACCTTGCTCTCCATTCCCTTGGAGCGTCCCTTGGTTGAGACGATGCCACCGGACTTGAGAAATATGTCCGAGACCTCGATGGATTGATTCAGAAGGCCGCCGGGATTGTTGCGCAAATCCAGGACAATCCCCTTCAGCGGCTCTTTTTTCGCCGTCATCTCCCGGAGGGCTTTTTTCAGGTCGTCGGCGGTCTTGTCCTGGAAAGAGGAGACCCGGATATAGCCGATTCCGCCGTCGAGCAATTTGTGTTTGACGCTGATCACCTTGATGATCGCCCGGGTGATGACGAATTCACGGAGCTTGTTTTCATTGCCCCGCAATACGGAAATGGTTACCTTCGTCCCTTTCTCGCCCCGGAGGCGTTTCACCGCGTCCATGATGTTTATGTCCTTGGTGGATTTCCCGTCGATCATCATGATCTTGTCTCCGGATTTGACGCCCGCCTGGAAGGCCGGGGTGTCTTCGATGGGGGAAACAACGGTGAGGACGTCCTTATGGATGGTTATTTCGATGCCGATCCCGCCGAAACTGCCCCGGGTCTCAAGCTCCAGTTCCTTGTACATCTCCGGGGTCATGAAACTGCTGTGGGGATCGAGATTCTTGATCATCCCGTTTATTGCTCCCTGCAGCAGGTTCTTGGCATTCACCGGCTCCACGTAATTCTTTTCTACAATATCAAGAACTTCCGTGAAATTCTTTAGATTTTTGTAGATGGAACGGTCCAGGGCCGCGGAAACCTGGCTGTTCAGATATGGGCCGGCAATTACCGCTAGGGCGGCGATTCCCAGGATCGCCACCCCGAAATAGACGGCAAATCTCTTCTTCATTCGTCTCTTCCTCCACCCGGGAGTGGGATGTTCGTCCATCATTGTCGTCCCCGGACATGTTTATCAGGTACGGTGCGGAAGGCCGGCGCATCCCCTTAAGGGTAAAATGATTTACTCCTCCTCATACCATGCTTTGCGGGAAAAATGCCATAATTATTGGGATGAATGTTTGCTATGTCAAAAGAGCGGCGACGGTTTTCCGAAGGGATTCACCGTCGCCGGCGTAGAGGAGGCGGGGCCGCCGGTCGATATTCTTGACCAGTCCGGAAAGGACCCGGCGGGGGCCGATTTCCACGAAGGTCGTTACGCCCTTGGAGATCAACATCTCCACCGTTTCCTGCCAGCGCACCGGTGAGATCATCTGCATCTTCAGCAACTCTCGGGATGCCGCCGGAGAATGTTCCCGTCGGGGATCGTAATTGGGAATGACCGGCAGGCGGGGGGGATGAAAGGCGATCTGTTCCAAATCGGCGCGGAAAAGTTCGGCCGCCGCGCCGAGGAGCCTGGAATGACAAGGGACGCTGATGGGGAGGGGGACGAACTTCTTGATCCCCTTTTGGGCGGCCGCTCCCCCCACCCGGGCGACGGCCCGGACATCTCCCGAGATGACGATCTGGTTCGGGGCGTTGAGGTTGGCCAGATCCAGGGTTTCACCGGGCAGGACACATTCGCGGCAGACCGCCGCCGTTTCCACGCCGGTGAGGCCCAGAATGGCGGCCATGGCCCCGCGTCCGGCAGGAAGGGCCTCCTGGTGTCGTTTCGCCCGGGCCTGGACAATGGTTACCGCATCTTCCAGGGTCAGGATCCCAGCGGCATAGAGGGCGCTGAACTCGCCCAGGCTGTGTCCGGCCGCCGCGATCGGATCGATCTCTCCCGCCTGCTCCCGGAAGAGGGTATAGGCCCCTATTTCGAAGGCCAGTACCGCCAGTTGGGTGTTAACCGTCTGATCCAGGTCCTCCTGGGGGCCCTCCAGGCAGAGCCGGGCGATGTCCACTCCCGTGATCTCCCGAACCCGGGACAGGACCTCCCGGTAGGCGGGGCAGTCCCGGTGGAAATCCGCGCCCATGCCTACGAACTGGGATCCCTGTCCCGGAAAGATGAGGGCCCATTTTTCCATTATCGATCTCTCCTCCGGTTGTCGGTACCGGATCTCTTCACGGCATTCATTCGTGAACATAGATGCCCGGCGCCCGATCCCGGGGCGGGTATTTCCGGTTTCCCAGAGGCGGGGGCGGCCGCCGGGAGTTGTCGCGTTGACTCAGCCAGGCGGTCCAGTCCGGCCACCAGGAGCCGCGCCTTTCCTCCTGCCGGCGGAGCCAGGCCTCGGGTTCCTCCGGGAGATCCGCCTCCCCGGTCCAGTATTTACGCCGCGATCCCTCGGAGTGGGGGTTGATGATCCCGGTGATGTGCCCCTCGCTGGAGAGGACAAAGCGGCGTTGGCCCGCAACGATCCCGCAGGTGCGAAAGGCGCCGCGCCAGGGGCAGATATGGTCCAGTTGGGTTCCCACGGCGTAGAGGGGCTGTACGACCCTTCCCATATCGATGGGACGTTCCCCCAGGGTCAAGGCGTCGCCTTTGGCGAGATTGTTGTGGAGGTAGAACTCCCGGAGATAGTAGGAGCACATGGCCTCGGGCAGGCGGGTGCTGTCGCTGTTCCAGAAGAGCATGTCGGACTTCGGGGGGGCGGCCCCGTAAAGGTAGTTCTGAATATAGTTTCTCCAGATCAGGCTGTCGGCGCCGAGGATCCGGAATATCCAGTTAAGGTACCGGGCATCGAGGAAACCGTCCATCCTCATGAGGGCTTCGGTGGCGGCAAGGGAGCGGTCACTGATGAAAACCCCCAGATCCCCCGGTTCGCTGAAATCCACCAGGGTCGAAAACAGCGTCCAGTCCGCCACCGGCCCGGGGCTGTTCCTCCGGCGACCCCGGTTCAGCCAGGCCATGAGGGCCGCCAGGGCCGTGCCGCCGATGCAGTACCCAACGGCGTGGACCTGGGGACTCCGGCAGATGTGCCGTGCCGTTGCCACCGCCGCCAGCGCCCCGGCAAACATGTAATCGGAGAAGGCAACCTTTCGCATGGCCTCCGTCGGATTCTTCCAACTGATAGTGAAGACGGTAAACCCCTGATCCCGGAGATAACGGACCAGGCTGGTCTGTGGAGTCAGATCGAAGATGTAATACTTGTTGATCCAGGGAGGGATCAGAACCACCGGGAGGGTATAAGTCGTTTCCGTGGCGGCTTCGTACTGGATGAGTTCCATGAGCTCGTTGCGAAAAACCACGGCACCGGGGGTAATGGCGATATTTTCCCCCACCCGAAAGGCCGTCTCGTCGGTGATCCGGGAGAGATAATCCCCCCTGCTCAGGTCTTCCCAGGCCAGGCCCAGCCCCTGTAGGAGACTGGCGCCCCCGGTTTCGAGGAATTTCTTCATGGCCGCGGGGTTGGTCCAGAAGAAATTCGGCGGTGCCATGGCGCTCGACATCTGTTGGATCCAGAAACGGGCCCGTTGACGATCCCGGTCGTTCAAATCCCGGGTCAACTCCACCAACTCTCGGAGCCAGATGTCCAGAATGGCATGAAAGCGACGGTTTAATTTTGCGTTCTTCCGGACGTATTCGAGGAAGACCTCGCCGGCGTTTTTCTTGTCCTCCGCCGGCAGCTCCGAGGACAGGAGATGGGGAAACTCTTCCCGGGTCGCCTCCTCCAGGCGCCGGAATAGATCTATAACCCGTTCATTTGTCTCTTCTGAGCGGTCCAGCCAGGAACGCTGGAAATTCCAGAGGGAAGTCAAAATATCCAGGGGGTCCATCGTCAGGCCTTCTTCTCTCCCCCGGCGGCAAGCTTTTTCGGGTTTTCGATGCGGGCGGCGATCTCCCCAAGGGTGGTGTCCTCGCCGAAGAGGTCGAGGGGGATGGTGACAGTGAAGGTTTCCACGATAAAATTCTGCAGGTTCACCGCCGCCATGGAATCGAAATCGGGGATGTCCCCCAGACGGGTTTCCGCATCGATGACCATGCCTTCCGTTTCCGGGAAGAGGTCTTCTATGCCCGTCTTGAGTTTCTTTAATGTATCGGTCATGCCTTTACCTCCTTTTGGATGTTTTCCTTCCTCAGATCCGGATCAGATTGGCTCCCCAAGACAAGCCGCCGCCAAAGGCCGCCGTAATCACCAGATCCCCCGGGCCGACAACCCCCTCCGTCCGCGCCTCGTCCAGGGCGATAAGAACCGAGGCGCTGGCGGTGTTCCCGTAACGATCCAGATTTACATAGAACCTTTCCCGAGGGACGTCAAGGATGTCGGCGATGCCCCAGAGGATGTGAATGTTCGCCTGATGGCATAGGAAACATTTTATCTCTTCCAGCGCCACGCCGGCCGCAGCGGCGGCCTGGCGGATAACCAGGGGGCCTTTGTCGAGGGTGAAGTTGAACACCTCCTCCCCCTTCATGCGGAAATACGCCGCCCGGGGGTTGGTGATCTTTTCGTAGGGCATCATGGCGCCGCCGCCAGGGACGCAGATCGTTTCACTGCGGCTGCCGTCGGTGCCCAGGACGGAGTTGAGCACCCCGCGGGCGGAGTCTTCCCGGCCCTGCAGCAGCACCGCTCCCGCCCCGTCCCCGAAATAGGGGTAGGTGGAGAAATCCTTGTGGTTGAGGATCCGGGAATAGGTCTCGGCGGCCACAAAGAGGATGTTTTCGTACTGCCCCGTCCGAATCAGGGCGTCGGCGAGGTGGAGGCCGTAGGTGCTGCCCGCGCACACGGAGTTGATATCGAAGGCGAAGGATCCCCGGGCCCCGAGAAGGTGCTGGAGACGAGTGGCCGTGGCCGGCTGGATGCGGTCGGGGGAAGAGGTGGAAAGGATGATCCCCGCGACGTCGGCGGCCGGGAAGGAGATCTTCTCCAGACAGGATCGGGCCGCCTCGAGGGCGAGGTCGGAGGTGGTCTGATGTTCTCCGGCGTGCCGCCGCGCCTGGACCCCGGTTTTGCTGCCGATCAGGGCCTGGGCCTCCCGGGAAAACTGGGTGAGCCCCTCGTTGGGAATGACGGTCTCCGGCAGGTAGGAACCGGTGGAGGCAATGACCCCTCTTATCATAGCGCTTTCCCTCGCTTCTTGATCAAATGGACCATCGACAGGAAAGGTTTTCTATCACAGCGGAACTATCCTGTCAAAAAACGCTTCATGAGGTCTCTTTAGGGCCGCTGACCAGCACCTTGTCGATCCGGTGCCCGTCCATATCCACGATCTCGAACCGCCAATCGTCCCACTGGAAGCGCTCACCCGTGGTGGGTATCCGTTCCAGATAGGACATGATGAAGCCGCCCAGGGTGTGGAAATCGGCTCTGACCTCCGCCGGCAGTTTCTGGATCTTGAAATGGGCCTTGAAGTCGTCGATGGAGACGGCGCCATCCACAAGCCAGGAACCGTCCTCGCGGCGTACGATGCCGCTTTCCTCTCCCTCGCTCAGGGAGGGGATGTCGCCCACGATCGTTTCGATTACATCGCTGATGGTCACCAGCCCCTGGATGATGCCATATTCATCCACCACCATGGCCATGTGGATAGGAGAGGTCTTGAACTGTTCCAGAACCTGCCAGGCGGAGATCGTCTCGGGAAAATAGAGGGTCTTCCGCAACAGGGGCAGGAGATCGACATTCCCCTTTCCCGGATCGATCTCGTGCTTCAGGAGGTCTTTGAGATGGAGAAAGCCGATGATCTGGTCGAGGCTGCCCCGGCCTACGGGAAAGCAGGTGTGTTCGCCAGTCCGGATGATCTCCAGATTGTAGGCGAAGGGCTTCATGGCATCCAGCCAGAGGATGTCCGGACGGGGCGTCATGAGATCCCGCACGCCCAGATCGTCGATGTGGAAGGCCCGGTGACAGATCTCGTGCTCCATGGCATGAAAGATGCCTGCTTCAGCTCCCTCTTCAAGGAGCACCTTCACCTCTTCCTCCGAAACGGAGCTCTCCGATTTCTTTATGTTCATGACCTTCAGGAAGGCCTCCGTGGAGACATTGAGAATCCAGACCAGGGGGTAGGCGGCGAGGGAAAGGTAATAGACGGGACGGGCGGCCAGGGTGGCGATCCGCTCCGCCTTGAACAGGGCCAGCCGCTTGGGAACCAACTCCCCCAGGACCAGGGAGAGATAGGTGATTGCCAGCACCACGACGGTGAGGCCGAGGGTGTCGCTGTACGGGCGGAGCGCCGGATACTGCTGCAGGTAGGCGCTCAGGGATTTCGCCACGGTTGCGCCGCCGTAGGCCCCGGAGAGGATGCCGACGAGGGTGATGCCGATCTGAATGGTGGAGAGAAAACTCCCCGGTTCTTCGGCTAGGTTCAGGGCCTTCTCCGCCCCGGCATCGCCGTTTTCCGCTTCAACCCGGAGCTTGGCCTTGCGGGAAGAGACCAGGGCGATCTCCGCCATGGAGAAAGCCCCGTTGATCAGGACCAGAATCAGCAGAATAATAAGTTCTGCAGGGAGAGAAGACATGACTTGCGATTTCCGGAATTCAAACGATATTTGCGATCAATATAGGCGGCTTTTGTTATGGAGTCAAGGAAAGACTCCCGCCGGACTCCGCATCGAAAAAATGTACTATCAGGAATGGTGGCCTTTCCGCTTTGTCGCCGCTTTTTCGGGAGGCGGTTCTTGGGATGGCGAGAGGGACCTCAATAACGAAGGAACAGAATGGGGAGAAAATAGAGGACCGCCAGGAGAATGACCCCGGTGCAAAAGGCGTCGAGAGACCTTTCCAGCCCCGGAATTATCCGCTCCCAGTCATAGTCCCGGAGCCGCCGGAGCCATCTCGCCGGGGAAAGACCGGCCCGGAGACGACGATCGTTCCGCGCGGCGGCGGGGAAGCCGTATATGTCATCTGCGTAAGCGCGTAGTTTCATGACTGATATTCTGCCTTTCTCAAATTGTTCCTTCGAGGTGATTAATGTTCGTCAATTTTAGAGGTGATACTTTCTGATCACCGCCGTTACCACACCCCCCATGAGAAGTTCCGCTTTCGGGATGATGGGGGGATAGTTGGGATTGGCTGCCTCGAGGCGGACCTGTTTCCCTTGTTTGCGGAAATATTTCATCGTCCATTCGCCGTCCACTTGGGCAACGACGACGTCTCCGTTTCTCGGCTCCCGTCCCTTCTCGACGATAACGAGGTCTCCCTCGCGAATGCCCTCGCCGATCATGGAGTCGCCGCTGACCTGGAGGAGGAAGGAGGATTCCGGCTTGGTCACCAGGTATTCATCGAAGGAGATGATGTCCCGGAGTTCCTCTTCGGCGGGGGAGGGAAAGCCGGCGGCCACTTCCCCCACCATGGGAATCCCCCGGGCCCGGCTCCCCGGCGTCAGGTAGCCCTTGTCGTCCTTTTCCAGCAGGCCGTTTTCCAGCAGCTTGTTGATCCAGAAGTGGACAACGCTTTTGGAGCGGACCCCCAGGAGCGGAAGCATCTCCGCGTAACTGGGCATCCGCCGGTGCCGGCGGCGGAAGTTATCGATGGCCTCGGCCACGCTGGGGACGGTTCTCTTCGCTTTCATGGCCCCACCATATAGAACATTCGTTCTATTGTCAAGGGTTTTTTTCGGTATTTGCCTCATGACAGACCCGGTCTTTGCCCTGCCTCTTGGCCCGGTACATGAGGCGGTCAACGCGCTTAACAAAGGCCTTCGGGTCTTCGTGGGGTCGGTATTGGGCGATGCCGATGCTTACCGTCATCCGGATGCTTTTGCCGGGTGCCGGGGCAAAGGTTTCTTTTTTGAATTCCCTGCGGATTCTTTCCGCGGTAATGATGCCGTCGCTGCCTTTGGTTGATGGCAGCAGGACGGTAAATTCCTCGCCGCCGTAACGGTACGCGGAATCCGTTTTGCGAAGGTATCTCTTGATCAACTGGCCGAGCCCGCTGATTACCCGGTCCCCCTCGACATGACCGTAAGTGTCGTTGAAGGCCTTGAAATTGTCGATATCGAGCAGGATGAGGCTCAGCGGTTCTCCGTAGCGGTTGACGCGATCGGTCTCCATTTGCATTTGGGTGTAAAAATAGCGGGAATTGTAGAGCTGGGAGAGGCTGTCGATGATGCTTAGTTCACGATATCTTCTTTCACTTTCCCGGAGTTTTTCTTCCGCCCGTTTTCTCTGTGTTATATCGAGGAAGGTGACCACGGCCCCGGACACCCCGCCGGCGACGATCTGGGGATAGGAAAAATATTCCACGGGGAAACTGCTGCCGTCGGCCTTCCACAATACCTCATCATCGACCTGCACCCCTTTGCCCTCTCTGAATGCCTGGTAGATGCGGCAATCTTTCACCGCCATCGGCGTTCCGTTCGGATAGGAATGATGAATGAGGTCGTGCATGTTTTTTCCCAGCAACTGGCCTATGTCCTGATATCCCAGGATCCGCAGGCAGGCCTGATTGGCAAAGGTGCAGTTTCCCTGAAGATCGATGCCGTAGATCGCCTCGGCCGTGGAATTCAGGAGCAGGCGCACCTGCGCTTCCGATGCCTTTAGCTTTTCATTCGCCTCCTTATGGTCGATGACCCTCCCCAGATACTCTGCGATCGCATCGATCAGTTTCCGCTCCTCCTCGAGGAACGGTCCATTCCCGTCGCCGGACACATCGTTTCGATAGCAGACCTCCAAGGTGCCCACGGACTCACCTTGCCGGATGATGTGGGCCGCCATTCTCCAGTTCGTTTCCTGAAAATTCCCCGTCCGGAATTCCCGCTTCCGCCAAATGATGCGTGCGCAGGCAGATTCGGAATAATGTAAGCCGCCGGGGATCAAATCGACGCTTTTCCGCAATACGTCCTCAACGGCATCGGTTTTTTCCACGATCTCGGCAAGGGAATAGAGACATGTCAATTCCTTGTTGCTTTCCTTCAGCTTATCCTCCGCTGTCCGTCGCTGCGCCACTTCCCTCTCCAGGCGCTCCTTCGCAGTGTTCAGTTCCCCGGTGCGTTCCCGGACCCGGTCCTCCAAACTATCTTTGCTTATCCGCAACTGCGAGGACATCTCATTGAACGCCCCGGCAAGCTCCCGCAATTCCCCGCCGGCGGGCTCCGGGATCTCCTCGCCGAGATGGTGGGAACTGGCCGCGATTGCTTTTGCCTTGTCGCGGAGCATGGCGATTGGTAGAACCAGGAAACGGCGATAGATAAAGCTGTGAACGACAAAGAGGATACCGAGGATTGCCGTGAGCAGCAGCGTAATCCGCACGAAGGTTTTGTTCATGCCCTCGTAGGTGGCGGCGAGAGGTATGCGCAGGGATATGGCGCTCACCAAGTCGCCTGCCTTCCGGTTGAAGCTCCGCTCGGAACCATAATGCTTGAGAAGATCGGCGGGGGCGTTGCCGGGGGTGCTGTGACAGCGCAGGCAGGACTCTTCCATCGATTCGCCCCGCCTCATGACCGCTAAATACGGCTTGCCGTCTATGGTCCGCACTTCCGAACGTGAATCCAGCGTCCGGTCGTTTTTCAAGGCCGCCAAAAAGGCCCGCTCGTAATCGTCGGCCTCGTTTTCGGGACTCCGGGCATCCACCGCGGCGTCCTTGAGATAATATCCGGCCGAGTTGAGTTCCAGGAAGTATTTATGGATACCCCGGATCGCATAGGTGGAGGACATCCAGGAAGGATCGAAATATTCGGGGGAGCGAAAAGGTGCGGTCCATTCAAAAAGTCGGGGCTTCAAAACATGGGAAAAATAGGTGTGGGTGGCCAGGTTGCGGTCGAGGAGAATGCGGGCCTTTGCCTCCGCTTCAATCAAGGCCTGCTGTTTCATGCCCTGGTTGACGAGCAGGATGAGCATGGCGGTGATGATGAGAAACAGGATACCGAGGGTGGCGGTAATGATATTGGATAGTTTGAGATCGGCGAGTTTTTTCATGCAACTGTCTTTTTAACTGTAAAGCTGGTCCATCATATCGAGCATCGGTCCAGCCGCCTTCATGTCCACGATCTTGATCGGGTTTTGATTTTCCTCCCCCAGTTCCTTCCGGAAAGCCGCCAACTTGTCTTGGTCGGGGCAATAACCGGAGCCGCCCAGGGTGGTACAGGCGTAAGAGGCCCAAATCCCCGCTTCCGCCATGGCGACGCGAAAATCTTCGAAAGAAAAGGAGGCGCGTCCCGCCAGTGCCGAGGCGAGGCCGGCGGCAAAGGCATCGCCCGCCCCGGTGGCGTCCCGGACCCGTTCCGGAGGCAGCAGGGCCTGGCCGTAAACGAGCCCGTCCTTGCCGTCGCCATGGACGCCCAGGGCGCCGAAACGACCCATGCTGATTACGGCGTTGATCCGTCGTTCCCGGAACCAGGCGATGATTTTACGGAGGGAGGGGAGACGGCCCGCCGTTTTCATGAGGTTCTTGTACTCCCAGATATTCATTTGCATGACCGAGGTCTTGCGGATGGCATCCTCCCAGAATGCGATGCCCAGCTCGATCTGACTGTGACCGAGATTGAGAAAAACTGGCGCCTTGTCCTGCCAGTAATCGATGATGAAACGGGTGCACTCACCGGGAACATGGGGATAGTCGTTGCTCTTGTCGCTGTAGATATGGCCGACGATCACTCCTCCCGGTACGATGCCGAGCCCGTGCTCGATGTCATGAAAACGTTTTTCCAGGTGCTTCCGGAAGTCTTTACCCTCGACGAATTTTTCCGAAAATACCGTCGTTTGTCCCTGATTGACCAGGAGCGTAGAACGGGGGGTGGCGAGGCGGGAGACAAAAAACCTTCCGGGGGAGAGGAACTTTGCCAGTTCCGGCCGGTCGGTGATCTTGCCGGCAGCGATGGCGACGCTGTCCCGGATCAATCTGCCCCGGCCGTCGTTGCCCACGGGCAGGATAGGCAGTACCGGGTGTCCGGCGGCAAGGAGACGAAGGGTGTAATTCAGGCCGCTGCCCCCGAGGCTTTCCTCCTGCTGGACGATCTGCTTGCGTCCGATCTGCAGGGGGGCGTCACAGCGGACAATACTCTCGATGGCTCCGCTGCCGATGGCGATTACCGGCGCCGGCGGTTCCGGTCGCGGCGGCATTGATTTTTCCGACATTTTTGTTGAGCGGCGTGACAAAGTCATTCCCGTCCCTCTTAAGTAATTTCACTCAAGTTACTACAGGATAAGGCACCCCAGGGGGCATGGGTCGCTATTCAGGCGAACAAACATCCTGACGGCCCGGCGGTGCGCCGTCTTCCTTTCATCCTCAACGGTTCCGGCGCTCCGTAATTCCTCTTATCCGGTCAAATCATCGATCTCGATGTTCCGACTTTTGATTCGGTCCGCCTGAGCCAGGAGATTTGCCGCCGCCTCCCGATCCAGAACATAGATCATCTCCCCGCCCCGGTCGGCCAGAACCTTCCCGTAGGAAATGGGCACCTGTTCGTTGACGTCGCCCAACAGGGAGGCGGCCACCGGTTCCGCCTTGCGTTTGCCGTTGGCGAGCAGCAACACCGATTTGGCTTCATAGACCAGCTCCGCACCCATGGAGACGGCGAAACGGGGACTCTCCTCCCGGTGCGGGAAGTGCCCATCAGCCACGGCGTTGTCGATGGTGTTGTCATCCAGTTGGACGAGGAGCATGCGATTGCCGGCAAAGGGAATACCCGCCTCGTGGAAGGCCACGTGGCCCCGGCCGCCCACGCCGATGACGTGGAGGTCTATGCCGCCGGTCGCGGCGATCTTCTGTTCGTAGGCATCCAGTATTTCGTTCCTGATCCACCGCAGATAATCCGATGCGGCATCCGGGTGGATGATGACGGCCTTCCCCTTGTCCGCGCCCTGTTTTTCCCAGTCGCCGGGATAGGCGGCCAGTTCCGCCTCCAGCCGCTCCTGGTCGATGAGGGCGCCCCAGGGGACATAGGTGGCCCGGAAATTTTCCCTGAGGAGCCCGAAGAGCTCCCGGATCATGAAGAAAGAATAGCTTTCCGGATGCAGAGTCCGCTGCTGGGGATTCTCTCCCGGCAGGCCGATGTATTCGTCGAGGTTGAAACTGGTAATTCTAGCGGAGGTAAAGGCGCCTCCATTCGCCGCCTTGGCCAGATGTTTGTAAAGGCCCGTAGGGGTGTTTCCCGTCGCCAGCCCCAGGATGAAACGGTCCTGGCGGTCCAACACTTGGCGGATACTCCCGGTGACGATATCGGCGCCGACCGCGCTCATGTGTTCAAAATCCCTGGTGATAATTACTTTAAAAGGCATGGCTTCTCCTCAAGTGTGGTCGATGGGTGCTCTTTGTGGCTCGGAGTGGGCGCCTCTTGGTCAGCCGATGGTCTTTCGCACCACGTCCGCCACTTGTCGGCAGTACCGTTCCGTTTCCTCGTTCGTCGGTCCTTCCACCATGACCCGGCACATGTTCTGGGTTCCCGAATAGCGGACCAGGATACGACCCCGGTCGTCCAGGGCCTTCTCCACTTCCTTGATGGCCGCGACGATTTCCGGGACCGTCTCGATGTCCGGCTTGGATTTGACATTGACATTGATGAGCTTCTGGGGAAATACCATCATCACCTTGGCCAGTTCCGAAAGGGGCTGTTGCTCCTCCTTCATGGCAACGAGGAGTTGAAGGGCGCTGAGGATGCCGTCCCCCGTGGTATGCTCCTGAAGGAAGATCAGATGTCCCGACTCCTCACCGCCGATGGCTGCCCCGCGGGCTCGCATCTCTTCCAGGACGTAACGGTCCCCCACTTTGGTGGCGACCATGTCGATGTCCAGGGATTTCAGGGCATGGGTGAGGCCGAGATTGCTCATTACTGTGGCCACCACCAGGTTGTTCGTGAGCTTTCCCTTCTTTTTCATTGCCTTGGCGCAGATGGCCATGATCTGGTCGCCGGTGAGGACGTTTCCTTTCTCATCCACGGCGATGAGGCGATCCCCGTCACCGTCGAAGGCGAAGCCCGCGTCGGCCTTCCTCTTCATGAGCTTCTCCATGAGCATCTCCGTGTGCTGGGAGCCGCAATTGTCGTTGATATTGGAACCGTTGGGCTGGTCGAAGCGGGCCGTGACCTCCGCCCCGAGCTCCAGGAAGGTCTGGGGAGCGACGCGATAGGTGGCGCCGTTGGCGCAGTCCAGTTCGATTTTCATTCCTTCGAGGGTGTATTCCTTAGGAAAGGTGCTCTTCAAAAAGACGATGTAACGATCCCGGGCTCCTTCGATGCGGTAGGCCTTGCCCAGTTCCTGAGGGGAGGGGCGGAGATTGTGCATGAGGTTTTTCAGGATCAGTTCCTCGATCTCCAGTTCTGTATCGTCGGGGAGTTTATAGCCGGTGCTGGAGAAAATCTTGATGCCGTTGTCCTGATAGGGATTATGGGAGGCTGAGATGACGATGCCCGCATCGGCCCGCATGCTCTGGGTGAGAAAGGCGATCCCCGGCGTGGGCATGACCCCCACCATGATAGCATCGACACCCATGGAGCAGATTCCGGAAACGAGGGCGTTTTCCAGCATATATCCGGAAATGCGGGTATCCTTGCCGATGATGATCCGAGGCCGGTGACCCTGACGTTTGAAGTAATGGGCCGTCGCCTTGCCGACATTGAGGGCCAGATCCGCGGTCATGGGGTATTCATTGGCCACCCCCCGAATTCCGTCCGTTCCAAAGAGTTTTCCCATAAGCATCCATCTCCTTTTCGTGATGATGAAAATTGACGGCGTATAACCTGCTGTGCAGGTAAAGTCAAAGTATTTATTATATTATTCAGTGCCCCGGCGCCGATCGGAATAATCGAGGGCCGCGGTGATGAAGTCCTTGAAAAGCGGATGGGGATGAGTTGGCCGTGATTTGAATTCCGGATGGAACTGGCAGCCCAGAAACCACGGGTGATCAGGAAGTTCCACAATTTCCGCCAGTCGCCCGTCCGGGGAGGCGCCGGTTATCCGCAGGCCCCCGGCGGTCATGATTTCCTTAAAAACGTTATTGAATTCATACCGATGGCGGTGTCGTTCCTCGATCTCTTCCCTGCCGTAGGCGGTAAAGGCAAGGGAGGATTCCAAAAGCCGGCAGGGATACGCGCCCAGGCGCATGGTGGCCCCTTTTTCCTTGATTTGCTTCTGCTCCGGAAGGAGATCGATGACGGGGTTGGGGGTGTGCGGATCGAATTCCGAACTGTTGGCCCGCTCCAGTCCGCATACGTGACGGGCATACTCCACCACCGCCATCTGCATCCCCAGGCAGATGCCCAAGTAGGGTATATTCCGGGTGCGGGCGTAATGGGCCGCCTGGATCATCCCCTCAATGCCCCGGTCTCCGAAGCCGCCGGGGACGAGAATCCCGTCGGCACCGTCAAGCTGATGGGTAAGGCCGTCCTTTTCGATCTTTTCCGAATCGACGAATTTCAGGTTTACTCGGCAGTCGTTGGCGATGCCGCCGTGAATCAGGGCCTCGTTCAGGCTTTTGTACGAATCGGTGAGGTTGACGTATTTGCCCACAATGGCGATGGAGGCCTCCCGGGCGGGATGCATCATCCGGGCGACGACCTCTTCCCAGACCTCCAGGTGCGGACGTCCCGTCCAGATATTGAGAAGATCGACGATCTTTTCATCCAGCCCCTCGCGGTGATAGATCAAAGGTACCTCGTAGATGCAGCTCACATCTCGGGCGGCGAAAACGTCCGCGACGTCGACGTTGCAGAACAGGGCGATCTTGGCCTTGATGTCCTCGGATAGAAGGTTTTCTGTCCGGCAGAGGAGGATGTCCGGTTGGATGCCGATCTCCCGCAGGGCCTTGACGCTGTGCTGCGTCGGCTTGGTCTTCACTTCCCCCGCCGTCTTGATAAAGGGGACCCAGGTCAAGTGGATGAAAACCGCATTCTGTTTGCCCACCTCCAGGCGGAACTGCCGGACCGCCTCCAAGAAGGGTAGACTTTCGATGTCTCCCACGGTGCCCCCGATTTCCACGATAGCCACGTCGAAATCCTTCGCGCTTTCCCGGATAAAACCCTTAATCTCGTTGGTGATATGGGGGATGACCTGGACGGTCTTGCCCAGGTAGTCCCCCCGCCGCTCCTTGGCGATGACGGAAAAATAGACCTGCCCCGTGGTGAGGTTGTTGCTCTTCTTCATTCGCGTCGCCGTGAAGCGCTCGTAATGGCCGAGGTCCAGGTCCGTTTCCGCCCCGTCGTCGGTTACGAAGACCTCACCGTGCTGGAAGGGACTCATGGTTCCCGGGTCCACGTTGATATAGGGGTCCAGTTTCTGGTTCGTGACCAGCAGACCACGGCACTCCAGGAGGGCGGCGATGGAGGCGGCGGCCAGGCCCTTGCCCAGGGAGGAAAGGACGCCACCGGTGACGAAGATGAATTTGGTTTCTTTCATGACGGTTCCTCGATCTTCTTTTTGATTAGATCGGCGATGTATTCAACCGGTTGCCCCAGCAACATCTCCATGGGCAAGGCATCCAGGCAGGCGTCCGACCAGGGAAGATTGTACTCGTTGATCAAATTGCGGATGTCGTTATAGCGGTAACCCAAGACCTCCTTTTTCTCCGCGGCGGTCATGTCCGGCCGGTAGGTGATGTGGAGGAGCAGAAGCTTTTCCACCTGAAAATTGTTGCCCAGCAGCGGGGCGATGACGATCGTCGCCCCATCCGCCTTACCGAAGCCGGCATATATGTCGCCCATGCTGACAATGGTCCGTTTCGTCCCCATGAGTTTTTTCGATCCCGCCACCCGGGAAGACATCCGGGTGGCCGTGCCTTCCCGCCGCAGTATCTCGATTAGGGTGTCTTCCTCTGGATGGCCTTCCGCGTCGAGGTTGGCGATGCCATAGAGGGTATAGCCGGAGATTGACGCCAGGGCCGGTTGCAGTGCCTTGAGAGCCATGATGTTCTTCCCAGTCAGGGATCTGGCCGGGAAGCCGAGATCCCGGAGGAGTTGGAAGATCGGACCGGAGATCGCCTCCTCCGCCCTGCTGGTGCCCACCGTCACGGTTTTCGCCTGATGACGGATAGCGTCGATGGGCCGGGAAAGCTCGTCGATGGCATGGCCCAGGGAGACGTCGAGGAGGTCAAGGGGAGAGGTGAATTCCTCCTCTCCTTGAAAATCGAGCCAGAAGTCTTCCAGGGGAAGTTTGCCCACGGCATATTTCAACAGGAGGACGATATTGGCTATCGTCCGGACGTTGACCTGGGAAAAGGCACCTTGTAACAGCCGCTCCTGAAAATCCACGGCGAACTCACTGATCAGCCGCCGGAACTGGCGGTCGAAAAGGCGGTCGTACAGGGAATAAGATCGTTTGCCCTGCTCGATCATAGCCTGATGCATCCGGCTTCGGAACTCCCGGAGATAATCGGCCTCCGCGTCGATGCTCCGGGCGGCATAATATCCCCAGAGATGGCCGGCGACGGTGTTGAGGATCACCGGCAGGGGCAGCGGCGCCCGGGGGACGGTGATCACCGCCTCGGCGACCTCGTTGAACCTTTCCTCCCCCTCGTCGGCGAATACGACGATTCCGGCTTTGTGGGCCTTGAAGATGGCCACGTCCTTGACGATGTCCCCGATCACGGCGGGTGGGCTTCCGGCCGCGCAGACGAGGATCAGCGGTTCGGCGGACAGATCGATGTGCTTCTTGTTTTCCACGATGTCTGAAGAGATTGTCTTATAACACAGCTCGCTGAGTTTGATCCGTATTTCATCCGCCGCCGCCTTGTTGGGGCCGCTGCCCACGACGGCCCAGTACTTCTTCTTCCCCGTCAACGTCTCGGCGGCCCGACGGATCTGGTCCCGCCTTTCCATGACCCGGCCCATCATTTCCGGCGCCCGGGCGATGATCTCCAGTTCTCCGGAGATATCCTCGTCGGACATCGTTTTCAGGAGTTGGGCAAAGCTCAGCGCCAGGATGTGTCCGGCGACGATCTGGGAATAGAAGGCCTTGGTGGAGGCAACGGACATCTCAATGTCCCGTCCGTCGGAGGTGTAGAAGACCCCATGGGACCTGGCGGTGATATCTGATTGCCGCCGGTTGACGATGGCGATGATCCGCGCCCCCCGTTCCGCCGCCATGGCGACGGCCCGGTTGGTGTCCGTGGTGGTTCCCGATTGGGTGATGGGAATGACCAGGGTGTCGGCGAGACGTTCCGCCAGGTCGAAACCGCTCAATTCCGAGGCGACGCGGGCCGTGATCTCGATGCCGCTTTCGGCGAGATACCGGGAACAAGCCCCGGCGATCGCCTCGCCGGCCACCGCGGCGGTGCCGTGGCCGATGACGATGATCCGTTTAAGGGCGCCGGTCGCAAGGGACTGCCGGACGGCGGGCGGCACGATGTCGGGGCCGAGATTGAAGCGCACCGCCCGGCGGCCATCCCCTTCCTCACGGAGCTCGTATTTGCCCCGCAATGTTTTTCTTATGGAAGTGCCGGCCTCGTTTATCTCCTTGAGGAAAAAGTGGGGATGATCCCCCCGGTCGATGTCCCTTGTTGTGATCTCCGCCCGCCGGACCAGGGCGGGAGTGATCGCCAGAGGCGTCCCGCCGTAGGTACAGGCCCGGATTCCCTCCGGCCCGCCGGAATCACCGGTCCCGAGGATGAAGATCTGTCCCGTTTCTTCTCCGTCCATCTTGAGGAAATAAGGCGTGCCCTCCACCAGCCCGTAGAGTTCCGAGGAGAAGAGGTAGCGATCACCGGCGAGCCCCACATAGATGGACTGGCCGCTTCCCCGCAGGGCCAGAAAGGCCTTTCCCGGTTCCACGTTGGTGGTCATGGCGATGGCGTGAGAGCCCTCAAAACCGTTCACCGCGCGGCGGAAGGCCTCGGCGGCGTCACATCCGGACCGCAGGTGCCTTTCGATCTCCAGGGGGATAATTTTGGTGTCCGTGGTTATCGCCGGGGCGATGAACTCGCCGCCAGCCTCTAGGGCGTCGCGGAGGGGGCGGTAGTTGTCGATGTCACCGTTGAGGGCGACGCTCACGGACCAGTTCCCCAGGCCGTAGGCGGGATAATGCTTTTCAGCTCCGCCCACCGGTCCGTCCCGGCGGGAGAAGTTGTTCACGGGATGGCAGTTTTCCTCCGTTATGGATCCGACGGAGGCCCAGCGGGTGTGGGCCAGGGAAACATCCCCGGCGGTGTTCAAGGAAGCCAGAAGCTGGAGGACTCGGTCCCGGGAGATGATATTACGCAATTCCCGGACGTTTCTGCCCAGGGCGCCGATGACGGCAGCGGTCTTGTAAACGAACGACAGAGAGACGGCGGCGGCCCCAAATCCCGTCGCGTCCGGGGCGAGAGCACGGTTCTCCTTCCTTTCCGGCGGCTCCGGTCTCCGGCAGGAGCAGTGAATCGTACCATTGATGAAGTCGCCGGCGCCGGACCGGGCCTGGAAATCATCGTAGAGCCCCTGCTCCTTGAGTTTTTCCACCGCCGCCGACCAACTTTCCGGATCGGCGATCGTCAGGTCGATCTGGATTCCCGCGGAATCTCTCCCCCGCACTTCCAGACGGTCCAAGGCGTTGAGCAGATAGTTGAGCTGCAGGTATTTTTTCAAGGCCGTCGGCGTCGGGGATGCCTCCGGGCCGCCGGCAAGCTTCTCGATCCGGTTGATGTTTTCCAGGATATCTCTTTCCAGGGACCAGACGATGTCTTTCAATAACGACAGGCGACTATTGAGAATCTCAATCTCCGCTGTGGTGAAACGGAGGGCGTTTTCCTCCAGGAGATTCTCCTCTGCCACAGTAAAACGCCGCATTTTTTCAGCCGCGAGGGCCGTATTCTCGGTCTGGTCCGGAGCCGTGAGCAGTTGAAGGAAAGGTTCGATATCCTTTCGGGAAAGCACTATCCTGTCCAACTCCGCCAGGAATTCTTCTCCCCCCAGATACCCCGGCGCCGTGGCCTTCCCGGCCAGCAGGGCCGGCAGCCCCTTTTCCCGGACCTTCCGAAAATTCGCCTTCAGGGAGGCGGTGAAATCGACATCTACTTCTGCTGTTTGCCCCTTGTTGATTGCGAGGATACCCGCAAGCCCACAGGGAAGGGTGGTATTCAAAACGGGAAAGATGATGAGGGATCGGGGGGGTAGTTCAGCCGGAGCGCGACCGATGTAAACGCGCCAGTTCCACATCCAGAAGAAGGTTCCGGCAAACTGCTTTAACGACATATCGACAATTTCAGCGTTTCGATCATTAGCCTCTGCATGCGGGTATGCAATCCAGGACCCGGTTGATGACATTATCTACGATGTTCTGCAGCCAATCCGTCCCCGCCTTGACGGTGTGTTCGTCCAGATTCTGGATGGTTTGGAGATAGTCTCGGTGTTCATGGCCCCGGATTTCCATGGCGGCCAGGAAGAATGTCCGGTTTTGGTCTTCCCGCTCCGCTTCGCTACCATCGGTGAAGCAAGCTTCGATAGCGGGCCATTTTTCCATAAATTCCCGTTTCTGCCGGATCAGGGTCTCCCGACGGGTGCCCGAGAGGATCCTTTCGGAGATGGTGATGGATTTTTCCATCTTTTCCGCCAGGGCCCGAAAACGGCTCAGCCGCTCGCCGATGGCCAGCTCCAGTGTGTCCAGCGCCCCGGCGTAAAGTTCCCTGCCCAGTTCCCGGGCGACGAAAAAGGGCCGGCGGACGAGGATGTACCATTGCCGGAGGGCGAGAAGATTGGCTAGATAAATGATATTGTTATGGATGCGCCGCCGGATGTCGCCGTAGAAGCCCATGTGAAAATTGACCTCGTAGGCCATGTTCCCCGTCTGGCCGAGGAGTTTGCCCCCCTCGGGGAAGTCCCCCCGATAGACCGTTCCCGCCGAGATTACCGTTCCGTAACCGATCCGGGTGGGCCCTACGATTCCTCCCTGGCCGCCCAAGAAGATCGGGGGCTGATTCAGCATGACACCCCGGGGGACATCACCGATCAGGGAGGGGGTGGCCTTATCCTGATTCGGGGTATAGTTGAAGTGAATATAAGAACTTCCCACTTCCGTATGGTTCTTCCGGCTCGTTCCTCCGGCGAGGAAGCAGTCGCAGAAGTTGATCAGACTGCCGAGGGTGACAAAGGGAAAGAGGATCGTTTGCTTTAGACCCACGGCATGGGCTCCGTTCGCCTCTTCCTCCAGGAGACAGCCCTCCCGCACCTGGGCGCTGCTGCCCAGGTTAACCTTCTCCAGGCATACGGATCTGTTGAAAAATCCGCCCTTCAGTTCCACCCGGGGCCCCAACTGGCAATCGAGGATCGTAGCGGGGGCTTCGCAACCAAGTTTAACTCCCGGCATGATCAGGGTTTTTTCCCCGTGGATCCGCGTGCCGCTGTAAAAGATCACGCCCTCGCCGGCGATACGTTCTATCGCCACTTCCGGTCCGATCTCCACGGTGGTCGGGTTGGGCATGGACACCCCTTTTTCGAGCAGGAGTCTTATTTTGGGATCGGTGGACATATCTCCTCCGTAATGACGCTTAACGTTCTAACCCGAGTTTGGTCATCTTTTTATGGAAGGTGTTGCGGTTGATGCCCAGATAATCGGCGGCCCGGCTTTTGACGTGCTGGGATCGCTCCAGGGCGATTCTGAAGAGACAACGTTCCACGATGGCGGTCACATCCTCATAAACCCTGCTTTTTGCCGCCGTAGTGTCGCCGAGGATCGTGACGATGTCCGCCAGCTTCTGGGAGAGGATGTCTTCCGCCACCGCATGGAGGGATGTCACCCTCGCCTTATTGCCCACCAGCGGTGTTTCTTTGTGATTGTCCTTCATAAAACAGGCTTTTTTATCCTTACTTTTTAGGGCGTGAATTTCATGTATATAATGACCAACAGGACAACGGCGGCTACCCAAACCGCCACTAGGTCGGATATGTTCCGGGTTGGATTTTCGATCTGCTCCCTGGCCTCGGCTTCGATCTCGATCTTTCCCCCGTCGAGATGCCGGATGATTTCCCCCACCAGGGTGGAAAAGGAATCATAGGCGTTCGAGATGATATGAAACCCCTTCTTGGTTGTCAAGAGGATATAGACCCTGCTTCTCACTTTCAGGCAACCCACATGGGTGATGTCACTCCACAGGAGTTCCCTGCTCTTGAGGAGCTTCTTCAGCGCCACGCCGCTCTCGGAAACCGAAACACTCCGGTTCATGGCCTCCAGAAAGATCAGGAGGGACAGGCCGGCAAAGACGGTCAGGACGATCTTTTCCGTTCCAGAACCTTTGTATGCCAGGGAAACGATCAGCAGAAAGAGGAGCAGCAGGACGTCGATGCCCAGGGGGATGATGAACGACCGGCGGATGCGGTATGTACCCTCGGACATGATCAATCCTTTCTGGTGAAAGAACCGCTTTTACCGCCGCTTTTAGCGACGAGCATGACGTCGGAAATGGTCATTTCCCGGTCGGCGGCTTTGCACATGTCGTAGATGGTGAGGGCGGCGACGCTTACGGCGGTCAGGGCTTCCATCTCCACGCCGGTTCGGCCTATGGTTCTTACCCGGGCTTCGATGGCAATCTCACCCCGTTCGCGGTTGTCGGTAAAAGAAATATCGATCCCCGTAAGCTCCAGAGGATGGCACATGGGAATCAGACGCCCCGTTTCTTTGGCGGCCATGGTCCCGGCGATGCGGGCAACGCCGATTACGTCTCCCTTCGGGATGCCGCCGTCAGCAATGAGGGCCAGGGTCTCCGGTTTCATCACGACCCGGCCCCGGGCCACCGCCTCCCTGGCCGTCGGTTCCTTGCCGGAGACATCGACCATTTTTGCCCGGCCCCGCTCATCTACATGCGTCAGCTTCACCATGTGAAAACGTCACCTCGCCGCGAAGTATCGCTACGCGTTTATGAATTCCCCATCCGCCGGGAGGGTCGGGGTAGAGGGGTGCCAGTTTATCCCGTTCTCCCGTGATGGCTCCTACGAACATAAAACTTATCACAGCCTCTTTTTCCCGTCAAGACAGTTGAAAAATCTCTGGAATTTCTATATATATACCACAATTTTTTCTCCGGGGGCGTTATGATCGTAAAAGTCCTGGGCAGCTCCGTAATCGGCATTGAGGGTTACCTCATTGATGTCGAGGTCTATACCGCCCCGGGGCTTCCCCAATTCTCCACGGTGGGCCTGCCCGACGTGGCCGTCCGGGAAAGCCGGGAACGGATCAAGGCGGCGGTCAAGAGTTCCGGCTATCCCTTCCCCCGTCATCATGTCACCGTCAATCTCGCCCCGGCGGATATCAGGAAAGAGGGCACGGGCTTCGACCTCCCCATTGCCGTGGGCATCCTGGCGGCGGAAGACGTGGTCCGGCCGGATCTGCTGGGCGCCTATCTCCTCCTCGGGGAGCTGTCGCTCGACGGCCGGATCAAGGGGGTCCACGGGGCGCTGCCGGCCGCCCTCAAGACCCGGGACCTGGGCCTCCGGGGCATCCTGGTTTCCCCGGAGAACGCATCGGAGGCCGCCCTGGTGGCGGGTATCGAGGCAATACCTGTGGCTTCCCTAACTGAAGTAGTGGAATTTCTGAACGGAATAAGTGAGATAAAACCGGCGCGTCGGGATGACCGGGACATCATTTCCGGAGGTGAGGACGAGGATTGTGATTTCCGGGACGTCCAGGGACAGGATCAGGCCAAGCGCGCCCTGGAGATTGCCGCGTCTGGGGCCCACAATATCCTGCTTCTCGGACCGCCGGGGAGCGGCAAGACCATGCTGGCCCGACGCCTGTCCTCCATCTTGCCCGCCCTTTCCTTCGCCGAGGCCGTAGAGGCGGCGAAGATCTATTCCGTTGCCGGTCTTTTGAATCGCGGCGAGGTAATGATCCGCCGCCGTCCCTTCCGCGCCCCCCATCATACCATCTCCGACGCCGGCCTCATTGGCGGGGGCGCGACGCCCCGGCCCGGCGAGATCAGCCTGGCCCATCACGGGGTGCTTTTCCTCGACGAACTGCCGGAATTCCGGAAAAACTCCCTGGAGGCCCTGCGGCAGCCCCTGGAAGAGGGGACGGTTACCATCGCCCGGGCGGCCACGACGGTGGTCTATCCGGCCCGTTTTTTGTTCGTGGCGGCCATGAACCCCTGCCCCTGCGGATATTATGGCGACGCCCGCCAGACCTGCCGGTGCAGCGCCCAGCAGATCCGCCAGTACCAGCGGCGCCTGTCCGGGCCGCTTCTGGACCGCATTGACCTCCACATCGAAGTGCCGTCGCTGCGCTACCGGGAGCTGGTGGGGCGCTACCAGGGAGAAAGCTCCGCCGTAATCCGGGAGCGGATCGAAAAGGCCCGGGCCATACAGGAGCGGCGTTTTGCGGGAAAGATGACTCCCTTCAACGCCCGTATGTCCGACGCCGAGGTCAAACGCTACTGCCGGATCGATGAGGATGCCCAACAGTTGCTGGAGATGGCCATGGAGAAGCTCGGGCTGAGCGCCCGAGCCTACAAACGGATCCTCAAGGTGGCCCGGACGATCGCCGATCTCGATGACCGGGAGCTTCTGGAGGCCTCTCACGTCGCCGAGGCGATTCAGTACAGAAATCTTGATCGAAAACTCGTTTAGTGATAATGGTTGCGACCAGTCATCAATCGGGAGCAGGGTAGGGAGTTTCTACCGGGCGTCGACCTTTCGGCCGTTTTTTGCCGGCTCTCGAACTATCAAGGGGGGAAAAGGAATATTATGGAAATCATGATTGTTCAGGCCGATCCGGCGAAAAGGAAGGCCAAGCCGAAGGATGAGTCGAAACTGGGGTTCGGAAGGGTCTTGACGGATCACATGTTTACCATGTCCTACCATTCCAGCCGGGGCTGGTACGATCCCGTCGTCCGGCCCTATGAGGAGCTCCGTCTCGATCCGGCGGCCATGTGCCTCCACTACGGCCAGCTCATCTTCGAGGGCATGAAGGCCTACCGGGGCAAAAGCGGGGAGATATATCTGTTCCGGCCCACCGAGAATATTCGGCGGATGAACGAATCGGCCCGGCGTCTCTGTATGCCGACCCTGGATCCGGAGCTTTTTTTGGAAGGCCTGAAAAAACTCGTTCTCCTGGAGCAGGACTGGATCCCCAAAAGCAGCGGCGCCTCCCTGTATATCCGGCCCACCATGATCGCCACCGAGGCAGCCCTGGGGGTCCATCCCGCCGACGCCTATCTGTTCTTTATCATTGTCGGTCCGGTGGGGGCTTACTATCCCGAGGGATTCAGCCCGACAAAGATCTATGTGGTGGAGGAATACGTCCGTTCCGCTCCGGGGGGTATCGGCTATTGCAAGGCCGCGGGAAACTACGCGGCGAGCCTCATGGCCAGCGCCATGGCCATTGAAAAGGGCTACACCCAGGTCCTCTGGCTCGATGCCGTGCATAGAAAATTCGTGGAGGAAGTGGGGACGAGCAATATCTTCTTCGTCATCGACGGCGAGTTGATCACCCCGCCTTTGGGAGGGACGATCCTGCCCGGCGTTACCCGCGATTCGGTCCTGCAGATCGCCCGTTCCTGGGGCCTCAATGTTTCCGAGCGGCCCCTGTCCATGGAAGAGATACTGACCGCCTTTAACAACGGGTCCCTGCAGGAGGCCTTTGCCTCGGGGACGGCGGCCATCGTCTCTCCCATCGGACAGGTCTGCTACCAGAATCGGGAATATGCCATCAATGAGGGCCGTACGGGAAGCCTGACGGAGAGGCTCTACGAGGAGATCCTCCGGATTCAGTACGGAGAAAAGGAAGATCCCTTCGGCTGGCGTTTGCGGATCGCCTGAGGTGACAACCGCGGCGCCGCGGATTAGGGACGCTATTCCGGGCACTTGCCCCGGCAATTCACAAAGATGTGGAAAAAACTGTTGATAACTATGTGTACAGTTTTCCTAAGTCTATAAATGATACGGTTTTATATCGGATTGCCGCTCTTTTAGGCAGACTTAAAGGATAAATAAAACAAGTAGTTACGCAGGTATCGAAGTTTTTTCATGGGTTAGGCGTCCCGTTGTGTGAGATATGCACATGATCCGGAAAATGGCATGATTTTTGACCGGTGGGTCATGGCGGTCAGGGAGGTGCGAGGATGTATAGAAATTTGTTTCTCATTGGGGTCATAATAGTGGCGGCCGCCGTTCTGATCGGGGTTTCCGGGCCGTCCGCCTGGGGGGAGTCGCCCGCCCTGGAGGAGGTGATCCGGGGATTGCAGACCGCCTATGAAAAAACCACCGATCTGAAGGCGTCGTTCGTCCAGGAGGTTGCCCTGGCGTCGGTGAACCGCAAGGAGCGAGAAGAAGGGACCGTGTATTACAAACCACCCCGGCGCATGCTCTGGGATTATACAAAACCAGCGGTAAAAAAGCTGATCATAAATCCCGACAAGGCCTATCTGTATGTCCCCAAGGACCGGGCGGTTTACGTACAGGAAACGGCCCGGATCTTCAAATCCCAGCTTATTGTACGTCTCCTCGACGGTCTCGGGAAGGTGACCGAGGATTTTCAACTCGCCTTTGCGGATCCTGGTGCGCCCACGGATAAAAACGGCAACTACCTCTTGGTCATGACACCGAAAAAGGCCGATCTCGGGGTGGACAAGATCTTCGTGACCCTGAGTCACGAGGATTTCACCATCATCCAATGCCGCTTTGCCGACACTTTCGGCAACCGGACCACGGTGCTGTTCCGCAACATTCAACGCAATATCAAGCTGCCCGACAAGCTCTTCCAGTTCAAGACCCCGCCCAAAGTCGAGGTCTATCCGCTTTCATGACCGGGCCTCGCTCTTATCCGTTATGGGAATAATATTGGGGATCAATCAGGGGGAGGATGGATTCCTCCCGGCGCATTCCGACGAAGAGTGGCTCGAGGTCAACGGCCGGGGCGGCTATGCCTCCAGCACCCTGCTGAACTGTCATACCCGCAAGTATCATGGTCTCCTCGTTGCTCAACTGGCCGCGCTGCCGGGGCGTTATGTCCTCCTGTCCAAATTCGAGGATACCATAATCCGCGGCGGCCGCCGGGAAGCCCTGAGCTGTCACAAGTACCCCGGCGTTTTTTTCCCGGCGGAATATTCTTTTCTCAAGGAATTTCAGCAGGATATATGTCCTTCATTTCTCTTTTCCGGCGGCGGGCTCCGGATCAGGAAATCAGTCCTCCTCGTGGCGGACGAGGACAGTCTCCTGATCCGTTACGATCCCGAAGCTTGTCCGGCATCTGGGGTGTTGAGGCTGCGGCCCTTCGTGGCCTACAGGGATTACCACCACCTGAGCAAAGAGAACCCGTTCCTAAAGGGTAATGCCGACGCGATCAAAAACGGTTTCTCCCTCAGGCCTTACGCGGGAATGCCGCCCCTGGTCATCCAGACAAACCTGCGGCCCCGCTGGCAACCGGAGCCATTATGGTATCATAACTTCGAATATGCCGAAGAAGCGGCCAGGGGATATGAACATCACGAAGATCTCTTCAGTCCCGGGCTCCTGGAGATACCGCTTCGGCAGGGAAAGGCGGTCCTGGTCCTTGTATCCCTTACCCCTTTCTACGGGCGGTTGAGCAAGAAATGGGATGATGAGGTGCGCCGCCGCCGGGAGGTCCGAGACAAGGATGAACGGACTGTAGCGATCCTGGCGGCCGGGGGGTCGCTGACGGGGAGACAATTCCCGGGGATGGGAGAGGAATCCGCGGCGTCCGGCGGCGACGCCGGTGGAGAAACGAAAACCGAGGGCGATAGGATGTCTCCCGGCAATGCTGCCGCCGGGACCGCCGGGAAAAGTCCCGAACGGGAAATCGTCGCGGCAGTGGCCTTGGAAAAACGGGACATCGCCATCTCGGAAACCGACTCTGCCGGGATCGCCGCGGAGCGGGAATTACTCGGCATCCTCCTGCAGGCGGGAAGGCGTTTCCTGATCCGCACCGCCGCGGGGCATCCGGCGATCATTGCCGGTTATCCCTGGTTCGGGGAATGGGGACGGGACACCCTGCTGTCCCTGCCGGGACTTGCCTTTTGTTCCGGCCGCCGTCGGGAGGGGCTGGAGATACTCGTCCGGATGGCCCGGTTTGAGCGCCAGGGTCTCCTGCCCAACGTCTTCTCCGAACGGGACGCAGATCATGCCTACAATACCGTTGACGCCCCCCTGTGGTTCTTCTGGGCCGTCCAGCAACTCCTTCTGGACGACGCCGGTGACCGGACTCAGGCGGTGGTGGAAAAGAACCTCTGGCCGGTGATGAAAAACATCCTTCGCCAGTTCATTCACGGCACCATCTTCAACATCTACATGGACGACAACGGTCTGATCCATGCCGGCGCGGAGAACCGGGCATTGACCTGGATGGATGCCTGCATTGACAACCGCCCCGTGACGCCCCGCCACGGTTATCCCGTGGAGGTTAACGCCCTGTGGTACAATGCCGTCCACTTCGCCGCCGACCTGGCCTCCCGGTTCGGGGACCGGGAGTTCTACTTTGACGATCTCATCGAGAAAATTCGCCGGTCTTTTCTGGAGATCTTCTGGAACGACGATGATGCTTGCCTGGGGGATGTTTACCAGTCCGGGTGCCTCGATCGATCCATCCGTCCCAATCAGATTTTCGCCGTCTCGCTGCCCCATTCCCCATTGGCGCTGACCCAGGCGCGCCTGGTGGTGAAAAAGGTGCGGGACGAACTCCTCACTCCCGTGGGGATTCGCACCCTTTCCCCCCGGGATCCGCGCTATCGGGGCCGTTACGCCGGCTCGCCCGCCGAGCGGGACGGGGCCTATCACCAGGGTACGGTCTGGCCCTGGCTTTGGGGCCCCTTCGGAGAGGCCTGGCTCAAGGTCGCCGTCGACCGGGAAGGGGTAAAGAGGACCCTTCGGGATGGCCTCCGCACCTTCCTGACCGGCCATTTCCGGATGGCGGGGATCGGCTGCGTCTCCGAGGTCTTCGACGGCGATTACCCCCACCGGCCCGGGGGCTGTATCGCCCAGGCCTGGTCCACGGCAGAGATCATCCGTCTCTACACCCTCATCGGTGGATCGTAGCAATTACCGTTTACCGTGCGTAACCGCGGGGCAATGACATGACGGGGAACGGCAGCCGGGCGGGAGGAAACAGGTTCTGGGGAGAAACGACGGCCTTTCTCGCCCTGTTTCTCGACAATGTCGGGGTGCTGATCTTTCTCAGCGCCATCCTGGTTTTCACTTTCAATTATCCCGCGGAGATCGTCCTGACCCGCATGATCCCCGGTACGGCCGTAGGGGTTTTCTGCGGCGACCTCATCTATACCTGGCTGGCCATTCGCCTGAGGAAGAAGACCGGGCGGAATGATGTCACCGCCATGCCCCTGGGTCTGGATACGCCCTCCACCATCGGAATCGCCTATGCCGTCCTGGGACCGGCCTATGTGGCCACCCGGGACGCCGAGCTAACCTGGCACATCGGCATGACCACCCTGTTCATGATCGGCGCCGTAAAGATCGTCACGTCCTTTTGCGGCGCCTGGCTGCAGCGCGTCATTCCCACCGCCGGACTCCTGGGCCCCCTGGCGGGGATCGGTCTTTTGCTTTTGGGTTTTCTCCCCCTCCTGGATGTCTTCGGCGAGCCCATCGTGGGTCTCACCGCCCTGGGGATCGTCTTTGCCGTTATCCTGGCCCGGCTGGAGCTTCCCGGCCGGATGCCCGGGGTCCTCGTGGCCGTCGTTGTGGGGACCCTCATCCATCTCGTCCTCGGATACGGGGGCTATCTGCCTGAATTCCGGCCGCCGTCCCTGGAAATGAAGCTCTATATCCCCGTTTTCTCGTTGGATTTTATCAAAAGTCTGCCCCAGAGCCTGCCTTATCTGTCCATCGCCATTCCCTTCGGGATCATGACCATCATCGGGGGCATCGATAATACAGAGAGCGCCCGGCTGGCCGGGGACGCCTACCGGAGCAGGGACATCCTTCTCACCGAGGCCTTCACCTCGCTCATCGCCGCCTTCTTTGGCGGCGTGGCCCAGACCACTCCCTACATCGGTCACCCGGCGTACAAGAAGATGGGGGGAACCTACTGGTACACCCTCTTCACGGGGGTGCTCATCGGGGTGGGGGCGGTGGTCGGATTGTTGTCGTTGTTCGTGGCGGTCATCCCCCGGGCGGCCCTGGCCCCCATTTTTATGTTCATCGGCTTCGAGATGACGAGGCAGGCTTACCAGGAGGCACCTGTGCATCATTCCCCGGCGGTTAGCATCTGCTTTCTCCCTGTGGCGGCCAACATGATGCTTATCATCCTCGGTCAATTTCTGGGCCCCCTGGCGGTCGCGCCGGACACTCTGCCGCCCCGCCTCCAGATCCTCCATCAGAATCTGACGGTATTGAGCAACGGTTTCATCGTCACCGGGCTGCTCTGGGGGAGCATGCTGGCCTTTCTCATCGACGGAAAAAAGCACCGGGCCTCCCTTTGCGCCGTCATCTGCGCCCTCTTCAGCCTTTGCGGCATCATCCATTCCGTGCTGCCTTCGGGGGAGATCTATCCGCCCTGGCGGCCGGCCGGTTATGCCCATTATTTCATTGCGGCCGGATATGGGTTGCTGGCGGTCGTTTTCGCCGTCCTCCGGCCCGGGAAGGTCGGGGACGACAAGATATTCAAGGAGTGACAGCGGTGGTTTATGATATCTCCGGAGGCGGGAATCCCGCTGCCGGGGAGGAGGCATGAAGAAACGTGCAGATGCCCAGCAACGGCGGGTGTGTGGGGTGATCAAGAGCGCTGGGTGCGGGAGGAGGAGGTCGCAATGCCATACTATGTAACCGACGATCATGTCCGTCTGTACTACGAGGTACGGGGAAAAGGACGGCCGGTGGTGCTCGTCCACGGTCTGACGGCCAACCGCCGTCACTTCCGCAAACAGACGCCGGAGCTGGCCGGAGAATTCCAGGTCATTACCATGGATCTACGCGGTCACGGGGATTCGGAGGTGCCGGAGCACGGCCTGACCCTGCCCCGCCTGGCCCGGGACCTCAGGGAACTGACGGAATATCTGGAACTCACGGACCTTTCCATGGTGGGGTGGTCCCTGGGTGCCCATGTCATCTTCGAGTATGTGAAGCAGTATTCCTGCCGGGGGATAGCGAAGGTCGCCGTGATCGACATGGCCCCCCGACTCCTGAGGGCCCCGGACTGGCCCTGGGGTCTTCCCGGTGTCTTCAGCAGGAAGACGGGGGATTTCGGACCCGAGGACAACCTTGTCATGCTGGGAGCCATGCTTGGTGACTGGGAGGCCTACAGCCGGATCGTCGCCCAGCGGATCCTGAACAAGTCCCTTTTCAACGACCGGATGGAATTCGACGATCGGGGGGATTTCAAAGGCAAGGCGGATCTTCCCTGGCTGTATGCCGAGGCCCGGAGGAACACCCCCCACGTTATCATCGCCCTCTGGATTTCTCTGTCCCTCCAGGATTACCGGCCGGTTTTGAAGGAGATCACGGCGCCGTGCCTCCTGGCCTACGGTATGGAAAGCAACTACTATCCCCCGGAAAATTACGCCTTCATGGCGGAGGCGATGCCCCGGGCCCGGACGGTTCCCTTTGCCGGCTGCGGCCATGCCCTGCACATCCAGGATCCCGAACGGTTCAACCGGGAACTGATCGAATTCCTGCGGGAATAGTGAACACGACGGTGTCGCCTGCCGGAGCAAGCGCCGGCAGTTCATTGTACCCTCCAGACGGGATTTGATCGGTTAATATGAATGCGGATATCATGGGGATCCGCTGCGGATGATCGATCCTGTTCAGTTCATAAGTCCTGGCAGAAAGAGGGCAATTTCGGGAAACATGATCAGGAGGAGAGAGAGGATGACCATGGCACTGAGCAAATGCAGCGCCCCCTGGAAGATGGTATGCAGGGGGACGTCCCGGGCGACGCCGCCCACGACATAGACGTTTATTCCCACCGGGGGGGTGATGACGCCAATCTCTGCGACCAGGACAATGATGACCCCAAACCATATGGGATCGTAACCCAGAGTGGTCACTACTGGATAGAAGACGGGAATGGTGAGCATGATCATCGCCAGGGAATCCATCAGACAGCCGAGAAAAAGATAAACACATATGATCATGCCGATAATTGCTGCCGGCGGCAGGGAAAGCCCGGCTACCCAAGTGCCGACTTCCGTCGGGATGGTAGTCACTGCCAGAAAATGCCCGAAAACGGTAGCCCCCGCAACTATGGTCATAATCATGCATGAGATCCGCAAGGTATCGTTAAGGGACTGAAGAAAGGACCGCCAGGCCAGGTTCCGGCCCAGAAGGGCAATGATCAACGTTCCCATGGCGCCGCATCAGGAGAAAGTTATGCTTGTCCGCCTTCTGGCCTTCGACCTGGGATACCCGGGCCGCCATGGGTACGGCGGAAACGTGGGCGGAACCGATCAGGGGGTTGATCTTCTCTTTCAGAAACAGATTCATGAGCTTGGCCATGAGCACCCCCCCCGACGGTACTGAAGGCGAAGGCGACGAGGCCGAGGATAAAGATTAAGATCGGCTGGGGTTTGAGAAAGGCTTCGGCGTTCATCGTCGCTCCCACGGACAGTCCCAGGAATATGGTGACGATGGACGCCGCCGGAAAAGCGAATCGCATTTACCGATGGGGAAGAGGATGGGACAGCAAAGGGAACTTCACGGCATGATGAGTGGCGCCATGCTTGAAAAAGGAGGAGACCGGGGAATGGCGCTTCCCCGGTCCGAATAACACCCGGCCGCTCAAAACCGGGTATTTTGATTTCTTAACAACAACCCTTGAATTTTCTACCGGCCGCCTCGAAACCGGCAGCCGGTAGAAATCCTTATTTCAATAAACCAAAATTACTTCACCAACGGTTTGGGTACGAAATAGATCGCTTTCCCATAGACGGTGTTGCAGGTAATGGCCCCGGCCATGTAAACGCCGATCCAGCCCACGATTATCAGCAACCATCCCGCGAAGGGCTTCAGGACCTTCGGATCCCCGAACCAGCCGGAATCCATGCCCACGATGCACCACAGAACGATATCGACCAAGATGACGAGGATGAACATGGCCGCGCTGCTCTTGGCGTACGCGGGGGTAACAGCCGTCAGAAAGCCCGCGCCGGCCATCCAGAGCCAACCTTCCACATGGACGGCCTTGCCGACCATGGCGCCTACGGCCTTGCCGATGCCGGCCTTGGCGGCCGCGAGCTGCTCCGGCGTAAGCATCTTGACATCCGTAACCCCGGCCGCGGCCATGGCGGCGTCCATGGACTCCTTGGCCGCCTTGGGAATGAAGATGAAACTGATGGAATACCATTTGGCGAAGACGCTCAGGGCCGCCGCAAACATGAAGAATGCCGAGAAGAACAAAAAGACGTTGCCGCCGGTGATGTTGTGGTCTTTCAATTCCATGACCGCCGTCGTGTACTGGACGATGCCGCCGCCGATGAGCCAGGCCGACAGCAAGGGGAAACCGGAGACATCCACTTTACCAAGGAAAACCGCCCCAAAACCGAAACAGGCTACGGCCAGCGCGGCGAGACCGCCGGGACCCGGAGATGCAAAACTATGTTCGTGTGCCATAAAAACCCTCCTTATTTCTTCGTTACGATAAGAAAAAAAATAAAATGAAGCGATCAAACTAACCTAAGCATGCCATTTGCCGCTTTTTTCTCCTTTCATCCCCCCTTTCCCCACAACCGTCTTCTCTTGTCCGCAAACCGCGAGATTTGCCTTACCGTCAAAAAGTTGTTGCTAAATTATGGATAAAAAATTATTCGCTGTTCCGACATGGAAGCTATTAAGAATTGAAATCGAACACATCCGCCCGCCCTTCCGGAGGCGAATGAAGATCACCGCACCGCCGTCAAATCAGGCCGCAATCTCCCCGGTCGCGGGGCTTGTCGATGTGCTCTTTTCCTCATCTTTTCTATATCTAAAAGTGTGCCAGATATTTATCCTCATGAAATCGACTACTTGTCATTAAGAGGAAGAAATAATCACGATATTTGGCGAAATCTGTTGTGAAATATGGTGATCTCCGTTATATATCGCCCGGTCGCGGTGGCCAAATCTTGGAAAAGGGGAAAAAATCGACATGGAAGCGTCAGGAAACGAGTTTTTCCGGCAGGCCACCATCCGGCTCTGCAGCAGTCTGGAAATAGAAAAGGAGATGTTCAACTGTCTCTCCTATCTGCGGAATTATCTGCCCGCCCGGGAGATGCTGCTGATCATCTTCGATCCCATCCCGGGGTTGATTCACAATCTGGCCCGGGTGAGTCTGGAAGGGATCGGTAAACCCTTTCGCTCCAAATCCCTTTCGGAGGAGGCGATCTGCCGGATCAACTATGACACTGCCACCTGGCAGGAGGTCAAGATTCTCGATCGCCTGGAATTGCACCCCGCCGGTTGGATCCTCTATGACCATGTAAATCTGTCCATGACCTCCATGATGTACATCAGTCTGGTGATTGAAGGGAAAATATTGGGGTCGATGGTCTTTCTGGCAGACGGCAGGGGGATGTTCAAAAGGGAGCATGCCGACCTCATCTCCCAATTGCGGGAACCTTTCACCATCGCCGTCTCCAACGCCCTGCGCTACCGGGAGTTGACCAAGCTGAAGGATATCCTGGACGCGGAAAATCAGGACCTCACCCGGGAGCTGAGATATGTTACGGAAGATGATATTGTCGGCGCCGATTTCGGCCTGAGGCAGGTGATGGAGATGGTCAGACAGGTGGCCTCCCTCAAGAGCCCCGTGTTGCTCCTGGGAGAGACCGGCGTGGGAAAGGAGGTAATCGCCAACGCCATTCATTACGCCTCCCCGCGGAGGGAGCGGCCGCTGGTCAAGGTGAACTGCGGCGCCATTCCCGAGAGCCTTATGGACAGCGAACTCTTCGGTCATGAGCGGGGGGCCTTTACCGGCGCCATCGCCCAGAAAAAGGGTCGCTTTGAACGGGCCGACAAGGGCAGTATCTTCCTCGACGAGGTTGCCGAGCTGCCGCCGTCCATTCAGGTCAGGCTGCTCAGGGTGCTGCAGAACGGAGAAATCGAGCGGGTGGGAGGGGCGGAAACCATCCCGGTGGATATCCGCGTCATCGCCGCCACCCATCGCAACCTGGAGGAGATGGTGCGTAACGGCAATTTCCGGGAGGATCTTTGGTTCCGCCTCAATATCTTTCCCATCATGATTCCCCCCCTGCGAAACCGCCAGGGAGACATCCCGAACCTGATCCGCCACTTCATGGAGAAGAAGGCCCGGGAGCTTAAGATTCACACCCCGCCGCCCATGTCCGCCCAGGTCCTGGAAAGGCTCAAGGAATATCACTGGCCGGGCAATGTCCGGGAGTTGGAAAATCTCGTTGAACGGGAATTGATCAAAAGCAGGGGTACCAACGGCAACCGTTTCATGACCTTCGAGCATTTCCGGTGGCCCCGGCGTTCCGGTCCGGCCTGGGGAGCTCCGGAGGACAACGGGAATTTCCTCACCATGGACGAGGCGATGACCCATCATATCCAACTGGCCCTGGAACAGACCAAGGGCAAGATCTACGGGTCCGACGGCGCCGCCGCTTTGCTGGGAATCAACCCCAACACCCTGCGCAGCCGGATGAAGAAACTGGGGATCTTTCCGCCCGGATCCCAGAATCGGCGCCGGCTTCGGGAAGGAGCGGTGCGAGGTTAAAGATATTGACAGCCGGCGGAAAATAACCGAAAATGATCTTACCCTGGAGATGCAGGGTTGGATAGCCGGATAGAATCAACCTCCTGTTCGTCATGAAACTGATTTATGCCACCGACGTTCATGGCTCCTTCGAGCGGGTGCGGGAGCTGCTCCGTCTTACCACGGCCGATGTTTACATCATTGCGGGTGATCTGGTCGATATACCGTTCTATACCGTGGAGAAGGCGAGGCGTTACCATGACCTCCAGACATATTTCCACAGTCTGAGGCGGGACCGGGGAAAGACGGCCGCCACCCTCGAAGATTTCGTCGCAACCCTCCTGGAGGAGCCCGATCTGCCCGGCGAAGTGTGGGAGAAAGGGGACCGGTTTCGCTACGAGACCATGCGGGCCCGACATATCCTCCAGAAGCACTACCGGCTTCTGGACAACATCCTCTCTTTGGCTACGGCGGGGACAGCCTTCGCCCTGCCGGGCAATCACGACATGGATCTCCACCATACGCTGTTGCGGGGCAGGGACCTCCATCTCCAGTGTCACGAGTCAAAGGGGATAAAAATCGCCGGGTACGGGGGAGCCGCGGGAAATACCCCGGGCATTCCGGAGCGTTTCGGAGTGGCCTATCGAGAAGGCGGGGGTGGCAAGAACGATGAAATGTACCGTTTTTTTCAATCCGTGCGGCCCGATGTCATCGCCGTCCATCAGCCTCCTTACGGAATTCACGATTTTGCCCCGCCCATGGGTGAAACTGGTTCCCATGCCCTGCGTCGGTATTGCGAACGACACCCCGTGCTCCTCTGCCTCACGGGGCACCTCCACGACCAGTGGGGACTGGAGGAGGTGGAGGACACGGTGTTTCTGAACCCCTCCCATTTCGGGGAAATCGTTCAGGCGAACGGAACGGTTGCGGAAGGGGGCTTCTTCCATGAATTGGAAATTGACGGCGGAAAGATCGGCGGTGTCCGGCACCGGAAACTGGTGGGGGATCTGATCCACGACCTGGTGTATTATGAACGCCGGGAAGGAGAATGGGCCCGGCGGGTGGTGGACCGGGAACGTTACGGGGCGCTGCTGAGGGGGATCAATTGCGAGCCGCTATGAGGCGTTTAGCGCCGGCGGTCGGAAAGGGCGGGAGACATGACGAGGAAAGGCGAAGCGGATGTAAGGTTGCTGGGGAGGATGGCGAATCTGGCTATTTCCTGCCTTACCGGGGAAGAGGTCGTCGCCGTTGCGGCCCGTTTCCTGCCGCAGCTTTTTCCCGGGGAATCCGGGGCGCTTTTTCTCCGTCCCGCCGCCGGGAAGGAGTATGAACCGGCGGCGTCCTGGGGCGAGGAGAGGGCATGGCGTCCCTTTTCCGGCGCCGACTGCTGGTCCCTGCGCCGCCGCCGTCTCCATAGCGTCCGCCAGGGAAAGGACCAGCCCCTCTGCCCCCACGCCGACCACGATCCGGAGCGGTGGATTTCCCTCTGCATCCCCATGACGGCCCGGGAAGATGTCCTGGGTGTCTTCCACGTCCTGATCCCGGTGGAAGAGAGCTCGACAGATGCTGGGAAGGGGCCGGGGGACCGGCTGCTTCAAGGTGGTTCTCCAATCCCGGCCGCGGGTTCGGAAACCGGAGAAGCCGGGGAACTCGGCGGATCGGATACCTACCTGGGTGAAGGGGCGGACGAAAGGAGGCTCGCCGCCCTGACGGCGGACATCCTGACGATGATTTTCGTCAATCTCCGGCTCCGGCGGCAGATCGACGACCTCGCCGTACGGGACGCCCTGACCGGATGCTTCAACCGCCGCTATCTGGAGGACAGCCTGGCCAGGGAACTCAAGGTCGTCCAGCGGACCGGCCGTCCCCTGGCGGTGGTTCTCATGGATATCGACCATTTCGGGCGGTTCACCGACGCCTTCGGTCATGGGTCGAGCAGCCTGGTCCTCCGGGAGTTGGGGGAGTTTCTCCGGAATAACGTCCGGGATGTGGACCTGAGCTGCCGCTACGGCGCCGATGAATTCGCCCTTCTGTTTCCCGATACGGATCCGCCGGGGGCCCGGCGCCGGGCGGAGCATCTCCAGGCTATGCTCCGGGATCTCTCCCGTCATGGCGGGGGCTCCCATCTGCGCCGGATCACCCTGTCCATGGGCGTTGCGGCCTACCCCGATCAGGGGGAAACGTGGGGAGATCTCATGGAGGCGGTGAAGGCCGCCCTGAAAAGGGCCAAGCAGACCGGTCGGGACCGGGTCTGCGGCGGCGAGTAGAGGACAAGCCGCCAGCCCGCGATGATTTACTTTTTTCCGACAATCTGCCATATATAACCTCTGTGAAGGGAGGGATGATGGGCATGCGGGTCCTCATGTTCGGGTGGGAGTTTCCCCCCCTGGTCAGCGGCGGCCTGGGCACGGCCTGCCATGGAATCACCCGGGCGCTTGTCCGGCTCGGCCACCAGGTGATTTTTGTCATGCCCCACGGCGAAGGTGACGCGGCCTTTCCGGGGTTGACGATCGTTTCGGCATCCGCGGTCCTCGGTGCGTTGGCCGCAGCCCGTACTTTTCCGTCGCCGGTGGACGATGCGCCCGACCTTTTACCTGCCCGTCTCGTTCTCCATCCTTACCTGACGGTTCGTCCCCCGAAAGATGGCGTTCCGGCGTTCCGGAAGTGGCCGGCCGACAGTATACTGGCAGGTTCCGGCGGTTACGGGGCCGATCTTTTCACTGAGGTCGGCCGCTATGGCGAGGCGGGGAGGATCGTGGCCGCCCGGACGAGCTTCGACGTCATTCACGGCCACGACTGGATGGCCGTTCCCGCCTGTCTGGCGGCCCGCCGCGTCTCCGGGCGACCTTTTGTCCTCCATGTACATTCCCTCGAATATGACCGGAGCGGCGCGGGGGGCAACGGCGAAATCTGCGCCGTGGAACGCCGGGGATTGGAGGCGGCCGACCGGGTCATTGCGGTCAGTAATTACACGAAGGAGATGATCGTCCGGCACTACGGGATCGCCCGGGAGAAAATCGCCGTGGTGCATAACGCCGTGACGGCGGCGGAGGGGAGAAAAGCCTATCGCGTCCCCGCCGGAAACGGAGAGAAGCGGGTTCTTTTTCTGGGGCGCATCACCTTCCAGAAGGGGCCGGAGTATTTTGTCGAGGCCGCCGCCCGGGTCCTCAAGGAGATGCCGGAGACCACCTTCATCATGGCCGGATCCGGGGATATGATGCCGGAGATGGTGGAAAAGGTCGCCGAACTGAAGATCGGCAGGAGGTTTCACTTTACCGGCTTCCTCCAGGGCCGGCAGGTGGAGGAGGCCTTTGCCGGGGCGGATCTCTATGTGATGCCCAGTGTCTCCGAGCCCTTCGGGCTTACCCCCCTGGAGGCGATGATGTACGACGTTCCCGTTATCGTTTCCAGGCAGTCCGGGGTAGCCGAGGTCCTGAAACACGCCGTGAAAGTGGATTTCTGGGATGTGGCGGCCCTGGCCGAAAAGATGATCGCCATCCTCAAATATCCGCCGCTGGCTGCGGAGGTGGTCGCTCGAGGCCGGGAGGAACTCCAGGGGCTGAGCTGGGAAGCCGCGGCCCGGAAGATCGTTGCCGTGTACAAGTCGTTATGATCAGTCGCCCGTGTCCCGACTCCCATGGCCATCTCGATTCCCACCCGGAGAAGGAGGCGGATATTCGTGAGTGAATACGGAAATAAAAATCGGCATACCCGTCTGAGGGAGCGAACGATTCACCCGGCGGGCAGCGGGTGGCGGTTGACGCCGGGGCGGCGTGGCGGGCCGATACACGGCGCGCCACCGGCGGGGATGAGCGCATGACCGCCGTTTGCCTTTGCTTTCAGGTCCACCAGCCCCGCCGCCTGCGGCGCTACCCGGTGTTCGCGATCGGGCGGGAGCGGAATTACGAAGATGAGGCCGGCAACAGGAAGATTTTGGACAAAGTCGTCGATAAGTGCTATCTTCCCGCCAATGACCTCCTTTTGAGTCTGATCGATCGGCACGGAGGGAAATTCCGTCTGTCCTTCTCCATAACGGGGGTGCTTCTCGATGAACTGGAGCGTTTTCATCCGGAGGTCATTGCCAGCTTTCAAGCGCTTGCCGGGACGGGATGCGTGGAGTTTCTCAACGAGACCTATCATCATTCCCTGGCCTTTTTATATAGCGACGAGGAATTCCGCGGCCAGGTCGACCGGCACCGACGGCGGATTACGGAGCTCTTCGGCCAGGAAGGAGAGACCTTTCGCACCACGGAGCTGATCTACAACGACGCCCTGGCGGCCGCGGCGGCGGAAATGGAGTACCGGGCGATCCTTGCCGAAGGGGCGGCGGCCGTCCTGGGACCGAGGGATCCGAACCGGGTTTACGAGGCGGCCGGCGGGGGGGGAATCAGGGTGTTGCCGCGCAATTACCGGCTTTCCGACGACATTTCCTTCCGCTTTTCCCGGCGCGGCTGGGAAGGCTATCCCCTGACCGCGGCGAAGTACGCCCGATGGCTCCACCGGCTGCACGGTCCGGAGACCGTGATCAACCTGTTTATGGATTATGAGACCTGGGGTGAGCATCAATGGCGGGAGACAGGGATCTTCTCCTTTCTGGAAGCTCTGCCGGGGGCAATCCTCGCCGGGGCGGATTTTGTCTTCGTAACGCCCCGGGAGGCGGCGGCCCGGAAGCCGGCGGGAGTGCTGTCCGTGCCGGGGTTCTGTTCCTGGGCCGACACGGAACGGGACCTTACGGCTTGGCGGGGCAATGCCATGCAGCGGGACGCCCTGGAGGCCCTTTACGGGCTGGAGGAGGCGGTGACGGCAAAGGGGGACCGGGACCTGGCGGAGCAGTGGCGGCAGCTCCAGACCTCAGACCATTTCTATTATATGTGTACGAAGTGGTGCGCTGACGGGGATGTGCACAGGTATTTCAACCCCTATCCGTCCCCCTATGACGCCTACATCAACTACATGAATATCCTGGACGATTTTTCCAGGAGGGTTGGAAAGGAAAAGGGATCATGACGGAAGTCCGCAACGGTTATCTGTTCGAGGTGAGCTGGGAGGTCTGCAACAAGGTGGGCGGCATCTACACCGTAATCGCCAGCAAGCTGCGGGAGGCGTTGAAGGTCTATGGGGACCGCTATATCCTTCTGGGACCCGATTTGAAGACCAATGTGGATTTCGAGGAGACCGACGAGGACTGCTGGGCGAAGATACGGGAAGGGACGGCGATCAAGGATATCCCCTGTCGCTTCGGCCGCTGGAAAATATCCGGGGAGCCCAAGGCGATTCTGGTGAGCGCCGGCAAGAAATACGACAAAGACCAGCTTCTGTTTCGCCTCTGGGAGGCCTTCGGCGTCGATTCCATCGCCGGCGGCTGGGATTACGTGGAACCCGTCATGTTCAGCTTCGCCTGCGGGGAGGTGATCGAGACAATCTACAACCTTGCCGTCCGCCCCTACAATCTTGCCGCCGTCGCTCACTTTCACGAGTGGATGACCGGTGCCGGTCTGCTCTATCTGAAAAAGCGCGTACCCGAGGTGGGAACGGTGTTTACGACCCATGCCACGATCCTCGGCCGTTCCCTTGCCGGTGCCGGGGTGGACATCTACGGGATGATGGAACATCTCGCCCCCCAGCGGGAGGCGAGTGCCCACAACATTACCGCCAAATATTCCATGGAAGCAGTCACGGCCCGGGAGGCCGACTGCTTCACCACGGTGAGCGAGATTACCGCCGCCGAGGCGAAAAATTTCCTCTCCCGGACCCCCGATGTGATCACCCCCAATGCCCTGGACATGGAGAACATTCCCGACTACGCCCTTTCCCGGGCGCCCGCGGAACGTTCCCGGGAGAAACTCCTTGCCGCGGCGGCCCGGTTTCTCCGCCGGGAGCTCCCCAGGGAAACAAGGATCCTCATCATTTCCGGGCGCTACGAGTATCACAACAAGGGGATCGACATCTTCCTCGAGGCGTTGGGACGTCTGGAGAAGGAGGGCCGCGGTGGTCCCGGCGTGCTGGCCCTCCTGTTCGTCCTGGGGGGCTATACGGACCTGATTCCTGCCCTGCGGGACGATACGGGACGCTCTGAAACGGGCAAGTCGCCCCTCGTGACCCACCGCCTTCACAATGAAGGAGCGGATCCCATCCTGCAGGCCTGCAACCGTCTGGGGTTGACGAACCAGCCGGGGGGAAAGGTACAGGTCATCTTCAATCCCGCTTACCTAAACGGTCATGACGGCCTCATCAACATGTCCTATTATGAAGCCCTGTCCGGTTGCGACCTGGGAGTGTTCCCTTCCTACTATGAGCCCTGGGGCTACACCCCCCTGGAAAGCGTCGCCTATGGGGTTCCCACCGTCACCACGGACCAGGCGGGTTTCGGCCTCTGGTGCGAACGGACCTGTGAGGAGAACGGAGGGGTGATGCTGTTGAGGCGGCGCGGCCGTCCGCGCCCGTCCATCGAGGATCATCTCTTCCGGATCGTCGGCGATTTTCTGGACTGGACGCCCGAGGAGATGGCGGCCCACCGCCGGAGCGCCCGCGAGGTTGCCCTGCGGGCCAATTGGCGCGATTTTTTTGATTATTATTTGCAGGCTTACGACCGGGCGGGAAGCCGCGCCCTAAACCGGGCGGAACAGGCGGCCGCAAAGGCGGAGCGGGCGGAAGTCCGGCATGTTTATGCCGGCGCCGTTTCCGCCCAGCCCCACTTCCGTTCCTTCACCGCCGTGGCGAATCTCCCTGAGCAGATCATCCGCCTCCGGGAGCTGGCCTACAATCTCTGGTGGACCTGGAACCCACGGGCTTTGGATCTTTTTGCCACCCTCGATTTGAAGCTCTGGGCGGAGATGGGCAACAACCCCGTGCGCATGCTGGAAACGGTTTCCCCGGACATCCTGCGGGAAGCGGCGGCCAACGCCAGCTACCTGAACCTGTATAATCGGATCATGCAGCAGTTCGACGAATACCTGGGGGAGAAGGGACCCCGGCGGCGCCTGCCCGCGACGGCGGGTCTCCGCTGGTCATCCCCGGTGGCCTATTTTTCCGCCGAATACGGGCTCCACGAATGCCTCCCCATCTATTCGGGGGGACTGGGGACCCTCTCGGGAGACCATCTCAAGACGGCGAGCGATCTAAATCTGCCTCTGGTGGCCGTGGGGCTCCTCTACAAGAACGGTTATTTCCGTCAGATGATCGACGAACAGGGCCGCCAGACGGAGGCATACCCGGAAAACGATTTCTCCAGCATGCCCGTCCGGATCGTCCAGGACGACAAGGGGAATGAGGTGCAGATCGCCATCGATCTGCCCGGACGGACCCTATTCGCCAATATCTGGGAGGTAAAGGTGGGCAAGGTGTCCCTCTATCTCCTGGACACAGATGTGCCGCGTAACACCCAGCAGGACCGGGCGATCACCGCCCGGCTATACAGCGCCGATCAAAAGATGCGGATCGAGCAGGAGATCCTCCTCGGGGTGGGAGGGGTGCGGCTCCTCAAAAAGCTGGGTATCCGGCCCCGGGTTTATCATATCAACGAGGGGCATTCGGCCTTTCTCATCTTCGAACGGATCGAAACCCTCATGAAAGAAGAAGGTTTGACCTTCGAAGAGGCGGCGGAGGTGGTGCGGGCCAGCAGCGTCTTTACGACCCACACCCCCGTGGAAGCGGGCAACGAACGTTTTTCCCGGGAGATCATGGAGCATTACTTCTCCGGCTTCATCAAACGTTCGGGGCTCTCGTGGGTGCAGTTCTGGGAACTGGGACGCCGGGACGGCGGGGAGGAGAAAAACTTCTTCATGAATATCCTCGCCTTCAAGATGACCATCCGCAGCAATGCCGTCAGCCTGGTCCACGGCCAGGTCTCCCGGCGCATGTGGCGGGATGTCTGGAAAGGATTCGACGATACGGACATACCCATCCGCCACATAACCAACGGCGTCCATGTCCTTTCCTATCTCGCCCCCCGGATGCGGAATCTCCTCGACGCCTACCTGGGCATGGACTGGGAAAAGATCCTAACCGACGCCGAGCGGTGGAGCCGCATCCAGGACATCCCCGACGCCCTCCTCTGGCGGGTGCGCTATGAACTGAAACAAAAGACCATCGACCTGATCCGGGAAGACATCTCCAAAGGGGGAGCCAAGTATGGCACGGCCCATGTCTGGCGGGAAGAACTCTTTTCCCGATTGAATCCCGGAGCGCTGATGATCGGCATTGCCCGGCGTTTCGCCCCTTACAAGCGGGCGGACATGATCCTCGCGGACCTGGATCGTCTGGACCGGATCGTTAACCATCCCCACCGGCCCGTCCATCTGGTGTTTGCCGGCAAGGCCCACCCCAACGACGGCGTCGGCAAGCATCTCGTGGAAAAGGTCGTGGGGATCTGCCGGGACGATCGCTTCCGGGGACGGATCTTCTTCCTGGAGAATTACGACATCCGGGTCGCCCGCCATCTGGTCCAGGGCGTCGATCTGTGGCTCAACAACCCCCGTCGCCCACTTGAGGCCAGCGGGACCAGCGGGATGAAGGTGGTGATCAACGGTGTCCTCAATATGAGCGTTTCCGACGGCTGGTGGGTGGAGGGATACAACGGCGCCAACGGCTGGACGATCGGACCCGTGCTGAAAGGCTATGAGGACCCCCCCGCCGATGCCGATGCGGAGGACGGCCAGTCCCTGTACAATATCCTGGAAAACATGGTGATACCGGCATTTTACGACCGAGATGCCGCGGGTGTTCCGGTCAAATGGCTGGCGACGGTCAAGCAGTCCATGCAATCTCTGGCCCCCCAATTCAATACCGACCGGATGCTCCAGGAGTATCTCCGGAACATGTACGGTCCGGCGGCCCGACGGGAGTGCGAACTCGCCGCCGATGGATACGACCTGGCTCGGCGGCTGGCCGATTGGAAAGGGAAGCTCCCCATGCGTTTTTCCTCCCTCAAGCTCATTGATGTTAGCGTTGAGGGGATTCATGGCGATACGGTCATGGTGGATCAGCCCCTGAAGATCAGCGCCCGGATCGATCCCGGCAAGCTCGCGCCGGAAGAGATCCTGGTGGAGATCATGATCGGCCGCCGGAATGGCCATGATTTTGTCCGGCCGCCGGAATGCGTCCCCCTGGAAATTGCCGGAAGATCTCCGGAAGGGATCCTCACCTTCTCCACGGAGTATTTCGTTCGGGAGAACGGCCTGTACAATTACGGTGTCCGGGTTATCCCCCGGCACGAGCACCTGGCCTCGAAACTGGAGACGGGGCTGATTCTCTGGGGATAGCCGCGACTCGGTGAGATGGCGGGTGAAGTTGCCTCGTATGGACTTTTTTGTGCTGTCGTCATTATGGTTCTTTGATCTTTTCGGGGCTGCTGGCGGAGTGAGGCGGACGACGGCGAGATCTTGGAAAGGGGGTTAGCAAGGCATGAGCAAAGGGGTGTTTATCGCCTCCGTCGAGCCGAGGAGTGGCAAGTCCCTGTTCGTTTTAGGGATGATGAACGCCATCGTGAACCAACGGGGGTGTGTCGGCTATTTCAAGCCCGTCATCGAAACCGATGGCCGGGGCGCAAAGGACGCGCATGTCGAGATGATTCGGAAGCATTTCGATCTGCCCTTCGAGTACGAGGCCCTTTTCGGGTTCCGGCGCCATGAGATCGCGGCCCTCCTCACCCGCGGGGAAGATTACCATGTCGTGGCCACCCTGCTGGACAAGTACAAGCAGATCGAGGACGCCTGCGATTATACTATTGTGGAAGGAACTGATTTTCTTGGTAAGAACACCTTTTTTGAATTTGACGCCAACGTGGCCCTCCCGAAAAATCTGGGCATTCCGGCGATCATCGTCGTTTCCGGGGAGGACAAGACGCCGGATGAGATAAAGGGAGGCGTCCTTGGCGCCTATGGGGGATACCGGGAAGGGGACGTGGAGGTCCTGGCCGTGGCGGTCAACAAGGTGCATTCAGACGCCGTTCCCCTGATCGAGCCCCTGTTGCGGCCCATGCTGTCGGCGGAAACGGTGCTGGCGGTTATCCCGGAGAATCCCAAGTTGAAGAATCCCACCTTTCGCGAGGTGAGCGCCGCCCTGGGCGCCCGAACCCTCTTCGGCCGCCATCGTCATGAGAACCGGGTCGATCATACCGTCGTCGGGGCGATGCTCATCTCCAATTTCCTGAATCATCTTCAGGACAACACCCTCATCGTCACCCCGGGGGACCGGGCGGACATCATCGTCGGGGCCCTCCAGGCCAACATCTCCCGGAACTATCCTCGCCTGGCCGGGATCATCCTTACCGGTGCTCTGGACATGGACCCCGCCATCGTGAAGCTCATCGAAGGCCTGCAAACCGTGGCGCCCATCAGCGCCGTAACCACGGGGACCTACGAAACGGCCAACCGGGTCGGAGCGGTGCATTCCCGGATCTATGCCGGCAATGCCCGGAAGATCGCTCTGGCCATGGATGAGTTTGACCGGTACATGGACATGGAGAAACTGGGGGAAAAGATGGCGACCTTCAAGAAGGCAGGCGTCACCCCCTACATGTTCAAGTACGGGATCGTGAAGCGCGCCAAGGGCAGGCGGCGGCATATCGTCCTGCCGGAGGGGGATGACGACCGTATTCTCACTGCCGCGTCCCGCCTCGTCGAACAGGAGGTGGTGGACCTGACCATCCTTGGTGTCAGGGAAAACGTCCTCACGGCGGGAAAGCGCCTCGGCGTCAATCTGGAATGGGAGGAAATCCGCATTGTCGATCCCGTCCGGTCGGAATATTATCAGGATTACGCCGCCACCCTCCAGGAGCTGCGTAAGGAGAAGAACGTTACCATCGAGATGGCCCGGGACCTCATGACCGACGTGTCCTACTTCGGCACGATGATGGTTTACAAAGGACACGCCGACGGCATGGTTTCCGGGGCCGGCCATACGACCCAGCACACCATCCGGCCGGCCCTGCAATTCGTGAAGACCAGACCGGGTGTTTCCGTGGTTTCTTCGGTCTTCTTCATGTGCCTTCCCGACCGGGTGTCCGTCTTCGGAGACTGCGCGGTGAATCCCGATCCCACGGCGGAAGAGCTTGCGGAGATCGCCATCTGCTCGGCGGAAAGCGCGGCGATGTTCGGCATCGAACCGCGGATCGCCATGCTCTCCTACTCCTCCGGGACCTCCGGGCAGGGGGCGGACGTGGAGAAGGTCCGCCGGGCCACGGAGATCGTCCGGGCGCGGCGGCCGGAGCTGAAGATCGCCGGCCCCATCCAGTACGACGCCGCCGTGGATCCCGCCGTGGGCAAGCAGAAGATGCCCGATTCCGACGTGGCGGGCCAGGCCAGCGTCCTGATCTTTCCCGATCTGAACACGGGGAACAACACCTACAAGGCCGTCCAGCGGGAAACCGGCGCCGTGGCCATCGGCCCCATCCTCCAGGGTCTGAACAAGCCCGTCAACGACCTGAGCCGGGGCTGCACGGTGGAGGACATCTTCAACACCGTGGTGATCACCGCCATCCAGAGCCAGGAGGGGATGACGGATTGACTCCGCCCGCTGGCGACTCGTCAGGGGCGCTTCCCGATCCTGCCCCTGCCGATTTGTCGGGAGTGTTTACGGAGCTTGTCCCGGCCCGCTTTGTCAGGAGCGCTTCCGGATATTTCCCGCGGCGGCGATCACCACCACTTCTTCGGGAATGTCCCGGCCGGCGGCGGCCATTCCTTTTTTAACGATCATGGGCAGGCCCGAACAGCACGGAACCTCCATTACGGCCATGGTGACGCTCCGGATGTCCGCGGTGCGGAAGATGTCGGCGAACTTCTCCGTATAACCCTGGACGTCATCGAATTTCGGACACCCCATCAGCACCACCTTTCCCTTCATCAGATCGCGGTGGAGGGTCGGCATGGCCACGGCGGTGCAGTCCGCAAGGACCAGGAGATCGGCCCCTTTCAGGAAGGGGGCGTGCGGAGGGACGAGCCGGATCTTTACCGGCCAGTGGGTGAGGGACGACTCCCCGCGCCACGCCCGTGGCTCCCCGTCCCCTCCGCCTTCCTCCTTCCGCCCCGGGCCTTGTCCCGCGGAGATCTCCCGGGGCCGGTTTGCCTCCGTGCAGGAGACGCCAGGCCCGAGGATCTGGATAAAGGTGGAGGGGCAGCCGCAGGGCAGTGTGTCGGCGGCCCCGGCCTCCGGATGACGCCGCGCGACGGCCTCTTCATCGAAAGGCGCCGCTTCCCGCTCGATGAGGCGCAACGCCCCGGTGGGGCAGTCTCCGATACAGGCCCCCAGGCCGTCGCAGTAGCTCTCCGCCACGACCCGGGCCTTCCCGTCGATGATCTGCAGCGCCCCCTCCGCGCATCCGGGGACACAGTTCCCGCATCCGTCGCAGAGCTCCTCGTCGATTTGGATTATCTTGCGCAAAATCTTCGTCACGTCACCGCTCCTCCCTTGTTTTTTTCGGTCTGTCCTCTTTCCGGCCCGATATAAAGCAGGCGCACCAGCGGGGGAAAAGATGGATTCATGTACCGTAAAGGGTCATATAGCAGATAAAACAAGTATGACCTTGACTTATGTCAAGACCCGGATATATTTTTGCGCCAGGGATGAGAAAATGGAAGATGCACGTAAGGCATTGTCAGCAAGCCAGCTTTTCGGAGGGCTGCCGGAAGCGGACCTCGCAGCGATTGAAAAGATAGCGGCAGTCAAACACTTCGACAAAGGGGAGATCATCTTCTTTGAAGGAGACGAGGGGGTCGGTTTCTATCTCGTTGCCCTGGGCCGCGTGAGCGTGTTCAAGCTCGCGCCCGACGGCCGGGAGCAGACCCTCCATCTCGTGAAGGAGGGGGACGCTATCGGCGCCGTGCCCGTCTTCTCCGGAAAATCCTTTCCCGCCAACGCCCGGGCGCTCACACAATGCCGGCTCATCTTTATCCCCCGGGAGAAGTTCATACAACTGATCGCGGACAAGCCGTTGCTCACGATGAATCTTCTTGCCCTCCTGGCCACGCGGCTCCGGGAGTTCACCATCCAGGTGGAGAATCTCTCCCTGAAGGAAATCCCGAGCCGCCTGGCGGCCTATCTGCTGTATCTGTCCCGGGAACAGGGGGGGAGCGATCTGATCGGCCTGAGCGTTACCAAAGGGCAGCTCGCAAGCCTCCTGGGGGCGGGGCCGGAATCCCTGTCCCGGGCCCTGGGCAGCCTGAAGGCCAGGGGACTGGTGGCGGAGGATGGGGAGGGGATCCGGCTGATCAATCGCACCTTGCTGACGGAGCTTGCGGAAAGCGGCCGGGACTTCCGGTAAAACCGCCGGGCGGCGGGCGCAGTACGAGTTACGCCTTGGCAACGCCCTGATCCACTATCCCATTTGCCGGCAGGAACTCTCGTAAGCGAATATCTTCTGATTCGGCACTGAAGCAAATAGAGGACTTGCTACGAGCCCTGAAAGACCGCGGACAGGATTTACTTGAAGAATTCTTTGTTGAGGAGAGGTGAAATGGCCAAGGATAATAACAACGGCGCGAATCTCGGCTTCGAATCCGACCTCTGGCGCGCCGCCGACGTCCTCCGCTCCAACATGGACGCGGCGGAGTACAAGCATGTCGTGCTCGGTCTGATCTTTCTCAAATATATCTCAGACGCATTCGAAGAGCAGCACGCCAGGCTCGAAGCGGACAGCGCCCAGGGCGCGGATCCCGAAGATCCCGACGAGTACCGGGCCGTCAACATCTTCTGGGTGCCCAAAGAGGCGCGCTGGTCCAGGCTCAAATCCGAAGCCAGGCAGCCGACCATCGGCAAGGTCATCGACGACGCCATGCTCGCCATCGAGCGCGACAACCCGTCGCTCAAGGGCGTGCTGCCCAAGGACTACGCCCACCCGCGCCTCGACAAGCAGCGGCTCGGAGCTCATCGACATGGTGGGCAACATCGGCCTGGGAGACAAGGTCAACCGCTCCAAAGATATTCTCGGCCGGGTCTATGAGTACTTCCTCTCCCAGTTCGCCAGCGCTGAGGGCAAGAAGGGCGGTCAGTTCTATACGCCCCGCTGCGTGGTCCGGGTGCTGGTCGAGATGCTGGCCCCTTACAAGGGCCGCGTCTATGACCCCTGTTGCGGCTCCGGCGGCATGTTCGTCCAGTCGGTGGAATTCGTGAAGGCCCACGCCACCGGCAATGGGAATGGAGGAAAAACAAAGGCTGATGTCAGCATCTTCGGCCAGGAATCGAACCACACCACCTGGCGACTGGCCAAGATGAATCTCGCCATCCGGCATCACAACCACATCCTCACGCCCGGTCGCTATGTCGGCGCAGCCGAGGTCGAAGACGACGGCGAACCCTTCGAAGAGAAGATGGCCAGACTGACGACCGCCTTGCGGGAGCAGACTGGGAAGGCTGAAAAACTAGACCGGATCATCTGGGCCAATCTGGAGGACGTCGGCTATGGGGGATAAAAAACCGGCGAAAGCCGACGGCTTTGCGGTGCTTCTTTCTGAAGTGAAACAGCGCATCCAGCTTGCCCAGACCCGGGCCGTTCTGGCCGTCAACTCGGAGTTGGTCCGCCTGTATTGGGACATCGGTCGTATCATTGATTTGCGTCAGAAGCGCGAAGGCTGGGGTGCGGCGGTCATTCCGCGTCTTGCACAGGAACTGAAAAACGAGATGCCTGAGCTGAAGGGTTTTTCGGAGCGCAATATCGGACGGATGATTGCTTTTTATCGGGAGTATGCTGATCCGTCTGCATTTTTGCCGCAGGCTGCGGCAAAAATAAGTTCCCCGGCAAAAGTGCCGCAACCTGCGGCAAAATCGGGAAACGTGCTTCTCTGGTCAATCCCCTGGTTTCATCACGTTGTTCTGATGGAAAAGGTCAAAGACATTCCAACGCGATACTGGTACATGGAGCAGGCCCTTACCAACGGCTGGAGCCGGAACGTTCTGACCCTGCAAATCGAGGCACAGGCTCATGCCCGGCACGGCAAGGCCCGGTCCAATTTCGCCCTGACGCTGCCGCCGCATCAGTCCGATCTGGTGCAACAGACCCTCAAAGATCCCTATATTTTCGATTTCCTGACGTTGACGGAACCTTTTCACGAACGTGAACTGGAAACCGAACTGGTGCGCCATCTGGAAAAGTTTTTGCTGGAACTGGGCCAGGGGTTTGCCTTTGTCGGAAGGCAATACAAGCTCGATGTCGGAGATGAGGAGTTCTACATCGATCTGCTCTTCTACCACCTGCGCCTGCGCGCATTCGTGGTCATCGAACTTAAGAAGGGCAAATTCAAGCCGGAATATGCAGGCAAGCTCAACTTTTACTGCAATGTCGTCAATGACCGCCTCAAACAGCCGGCCGACCAGCCCACCATCGGCCTGATGCTCTGCCAGGAGCGCAGCCGCCTGCTGGCCGAGTATAGTTTCGTCGGGATAGACAAACCCATCGGCATTTCCACCTACAAACTCACCCGAGCCTTGCCCAGGGAACTGCGTTCCGCGCTCCCCACCGTCGAGGAGATCGAGGCGGAACTGGCAGAAGTGGTGAAGCAAAAGCCAAAGGGAACTGGCGGACGGAAAAAGAAAGGCGGTGGGGAATGATTGTCTTGATTGTGAAAAACGTGAAGGACAAGAAGCCCGATCAGATTATCCCTGCATGCGCCAAGCAAGGCGAGGCAGGCAGGTGGGCCAATCTGGCCTGCCTGTGCGTGCCAGCACGCAGACGGGAGGACATCGGCTATGGAGGATAGTGGAATGTTTTACGGTCACAGTTTGTGACCTCAAACATGGATATGGAACTTTCAATAAATCCCTGCCTTGAAATCGCAATTGGCGACATCAAGTGCATCCTGGATAATGGGTTGGCTTGGGAATTAAAGCAGTAAATCAACCGTCTGTTAAAGCTTGGGGGAAGGCGATGAAGTCACTAGTACCGGTCGAGACCATCGAGAAGAAAATTCTGCTGATTCGCGACGAAAAGGTGATGCTGGATAGCTCTCTGGCAATACTTTATGGCGTTGAGACTCGCGAGATCGTACAGGCTGTGAAAAGAAACATTGGAAGATTTCCCGATGACTTCATGTTCCAGCTTACAGCCGAGGAGTTCGACCTTTTGAGATCACAGTCTGTGATCTCAAAGCCCGTTGGCCGTGGCGGCCGCCGTTACCTGCCCTACGCCTTTACCGAGCAGGGCGTGGCGATGCTCTCCAGCGTGCTGAAAAGTGAAAGGGCAATCAAGGTCAATATCGAAATCATGCGATCATTCGTCAACCTAAGGCGGATGCTTTCCTCGAATGCGGAACTGGCCCGGAATCTGGCCGCCTTAGAGAAAAAATACGATCTTCAATTCAAGGCTGTTTTCGATGCCATCCGGCAGTTGATGGCGCCGCCTGTCAACCCAAAGCGAAAAATCGGCTTCCATGCGGATCGTATCGATAAATAAATGGAACGCGTCCATACCATGGATAATAGCAGACTGACTCAATAAAATATGATTGCCTATTCTGCCGGTAGTATGGAGGACATCGGCTATGGCGGGTGAGTGGGTAAATAAGACGCTTGGTGACGTATTGACGCTTCAGCGTGGCTTCGATCTGCCTGAAACCGAACGAGAAGCAGGCATATTTCCCGTGATTGCATCGACAGGAAGGGTCGGCACGCATTCGGTCTCAATGGTAAAAGGTCCGGGTGTAGTGATTGAACGATCCGGAAGCCTCGGCGGAGGGCAGTTCATTCAAAGTGATTTTTGGCCTCTCAATACCACGCTTAGGGTGAAGGACTTCAAAGGTAACGATGCTCGTTTTTGTTACTACCTGTTGAAGTCCCTTGATCTCGCTACCTTCAACACCGGAAGCGGAGTTCCAACGCTTAACCGTAATCACATTCATCCGCTGCCTGTCCAAGTCCCATCTGATGTCGCTGAGCAGCGCGCCATTGCCCACATCCTTGGATCGTTGGACGACAAGATTGAGTTGAACCGACGGATGAACCGGACGCTGGAGGAGATGGCGCGGGCGATCTTCAAGAGCTGGTTCGTGGATTTCGACCCCGTGCGGGCCAAGGCTGCCGGACAACAGCCCCCAGGCCTCAAACCCGAAATCGCCTCCCTTTTCCCGGACTCCTTTGAAGACTCTGAATTGGGTGAGATTCCGAGGGGGTGGCGGGTCCTTCCCATCGGCGAATTGGCAGAGGTATCTAGTGGGAAGAGACCGAATGCCCGATTTGCGGAACGAACCGATGAGGCTTCCGTGCCCCTTTGGGGTGGAAACGGTCCGATGGCTTTTGTGCGCAAGGCGTTGTTTGACGAACCAGTTCTGCTTACGGGTCGAGTGGGCACCCTTGGGTCGGTTTTCCGCATCACTGAACCGTGTTGGCCATCGGATAACACTCTTGTCTTACAGGCCACCGAGCCATCCGTTTTTCAGTATCTGTTTCTTCAACTGCATCAGGTGAACTTCACTTCGCTTAACAGAGGGTCCACTCAACCTTTACTGACGCAGACTGACTTGAAGGCTCAACGGTTGGTAGTATCCACAAAAAGTATATTGGAGACTTTCAGCCGTATAGCTGACAGCATGTATTGTCGTTTTGATGAATCCACCGCCGAAATCCTCACCCTCGTCGCTATTCGCGACACACTGCTGCCCAAGCTCATCTCCAGCGAATTGCGGTTACCCGATGCCGAGCGAATCACCGAGAGATGTCTATGAACGAGAACCAGCAATTTCTGCTTTATACCGCCCCGGATGGGGCGGTTAAGGTGGAGGTGTTTTTCAAGGGCGAGACGGTGTGGCTGACGCATAAGGCCCTGGCGGAGTTGTTTGGGGTCAAGACGCCCGCGGTCAACAAGCACCTGAAAAATATCTTCGAATCCGGCGAAATGGCGGAGGATTCAGTTATATCCATTTTGGAATCAACTGCCGCTGGCGGCAAAAACTACCAGACCCGCGATTGGAGGGTAAAAAGTGAGCCCCGCATTCAGTGAATCTGTCATCGAGCAGGTTGCGTTGGCGTGGCTGGAGAGCCTGGGCTACCAGGTCCTGTCGGGGCTGGAGATCGCCCCCGGTGAACCTGCCGCCGAGCGTGATAACTACGGCCAGGTCGTCCTGGAATATCGGCTGCGCCAGGCGCTGGCATGGCTCAATCCGCAGGTGCCGGCGGATGCCTTGGAAGAAGCCTTCCGCAAGCTGACACGGCCGGACTCCCCGGCGCTCGTGGCGAACAACCACGCCATTCATAAGTATCTGGTCGAGGGCGTGCCGGTCGAGTATCAGCGGAAGGATGGCTCGATTGGCGGCGATCTTGTCCGCGTGTTGAATTACGACGAGCCGGAAGACAACGAATTCCTGGCAGTCAATCAGTTCACGGTGGTCGAAAATCAGATCGAACGGCGGCCGGATGTGGTGTTGTTCATCAACGGCCTGCCAATAGCGGTGATGGAACTCAAAAATGCCGCCACCGAAAATGCCACTATCTGGTCGGCCTTCAATCAGCTTCAGACCTACAAAATGCAGATTCCGTCGCTGTTCTCATTCAACGAGGCGATGGTGATCTCTGACGGCGTGCAGTCCCGGATCGGCACGGATCGGCACGCTGACGGCTGATCGTGAGTGGTTCATGCCATGGCGGACCATTGAAGGCGAGGATTTGGCCGATACAAAGCTGCCGCAGCTTCAAGTTATGCTTGAGGGAGTGTTTGAGAAGCGGCGGCTCCTGGACTTGATCCGGCACTTCATCGTCTTCGAGGATGTGGGCGGCGGCGTGCTGGTCAAGAAGATGGCCGAGTATCACCAGTACCACGCGGTGAATGTGGCGGTGCAGGAGACAGTTCGCGCCTGCATGACGGTGGCGGACGTGACCGGTATTCGTGATGAAGGAACCTACTTTACACGCGGCCAGCGGGATGCGAAGCGGGGTGACCGCCGCGTCGGCGTGGTGTGGCACACGCAGGGGTCGGGCAAGAGCCTGAAGATGGCGTTCTACGCCGGACGGGTAATCCTGCATCCGGCGATGGAGAACCCGACGCTGGTCGTGATCACCGACCGCAATGACCTGGACGACCAGCTTTACGGCACGTTCGCGCGCTGTCACGAATTGCTTCGCCAACAGCCCATGCAGGCTCAAAGCCGGGCGCATCTGCGGGAGCTTTTGACGACCGCTTCCGGTGGAGTCGTTTTCACGACGGTTCACAAGTTCTTTCCGTCCGAGGGCGAGGATCAACACCCGCTGCTGTCGGACCGGTGAAACATCGTCGTGATCGCCGACGAAGCGCATCGCAGCCAATATGACTTCATCGACGGCTTCGCTCGGCATATGCGCGAGGCGGGCCGGCGAGGCGAGAAACTGGGGCTGACGGATGATGAGGTGGCGTTCTATGATGCGCTGGAGGTCAACGATAGCGCCGTGGCCGTCCTCGGTGACGAGACGCTGCGGATGATTGCTCAAGAACTCGTCAAAGCGGTCCGGAACAGCATCACCATCGACTGGACCGTCCGGGAAAACGTCCGCGCCCAGATGCGGGTAATCATCAAGCGCATTCTTCGAAAATACGGCTATCCGCCAGATAAGCAGGCCCGCGCCACGGAGCTTGTTTTGGAACAGGCAGAAATCATCTGTAAGGATTGGTCCGAAAAGATATGACAAACGACAAAGAGGTCAAGACCTTTGAAAAACCCCGTTCCGGCGTCCATATTGTCATTCCCGTGAGATCGGGGATACAGTATTATCAAGAAGTTCCTGGATTCCGGATCAAGCCCAGAATGACAGAACAGGGCGTTTTTCAAAGGTCTCAGGTCGTCATTGCTGACGTGTCAATAGGTCTGGATCGATTGGTCCGGGGACCGTTTGTCCTGCCGGGGCGGGACATGGTCATCTCCTGGTGATGAGCCAGATGATGAGGGTAAGGACAATGCTGGCGATGATGCTGGTGGTAAGGGGGAAGTAAAAGGTGAATTTTTCTCCCCGGTAGAAGATGTCTCCGGGAAGCCTGCCCAGCCAGGGAAGCTTGCCGCCGAGCATGATGAGGAGGCCTACGGCGGCGACGGCAAGGCCGACTATCAGTAATATCTTTCCTAACTGTGAGAAATCGTTCATCATGTTCTTGCTACAGCGCCTCCCGGTATGTGACCGTCTCGCCGGTCAGGGGAGCCGTGAACAGGTAGGCGCCGTCGTCGCCCTTGCGACCTTCCTGACCGGCAAGGGGGATCTTGCCTTTACCGCCCGGGATGTCGAGGATCAGCCGGGGGATCAGATAGCCCGGAAGCCGGCCCGACAGCGCCCGGGAGAGCCCAATGGCCGCCTCCAGGGGAATCCGGAAGTGGGAGATCCCCGGGGCCAGATCGGGATAATGGAGATAATAGGGCAGAATCCCCGCCTCCCCAAGGGCAAGCGACAGCCCCGCCAGTTCTTCCTCCGAGTCGTTGACGCCCTTGAGCAGGACGCTCTGATTAAGCAGGAACCTTGCCCGTCGCAGCGCCGCCGCCGCCCGCAGGAATTCCGCCGTGATCTCCAGGCGATGATTCACATGGACGACGATCGTGTCCAGTTGCGCCGCTACGGGACCGAAGCTTTCACACCGGACGGGGTCATAGACGGGATAACGGGTGTGGAGGCGGACGGAGCGCGCCCCTGCCTTCCTTACCGCGCCGATGACGGCCGTGAGGGTTTCATCGGCCAGCGACAGGGGATCGCCGCCGGAGAGGATGACCTCATGGATTTCCCCGTGGGCGGCGAGGTAAGCGCAGGCCGCAGCCAATTCCTCCGGCGTAAGATCGGAAGAAAAACGACTCAGCCTGTCTCTTCTAAAGCAAAAGCGGCAATGGGCGGCGCAACGGTCCGTGACCAAGAGCAGGGCACGGCCGGGATAGTGGTGGATCAATCGCCCGTTGGCACCGCGCTGCCAGCGTCCATCCCCGATGGGATCCGTCCTTTCCTCCGGCCGGACCCGTCGCTCCAGCTCGGAATGGCGCACCATCCTGGCCAGGGGCCCATCGGGGCCATCGTGGTCGATCAAATTCCGATAGTAAGGGGTGATCTTTTCGACAAACATCGGTTCCGGCCGGCGCCTCCTCAAACCGTCAATCGGACCGGGTGTTCCCGAGCTTGCCCCGGACAAAACTGATGTGGGTACGAAGCACATAGAACTGGTCTCCGTATGCCGCCGGCACCTTCATCTTGTGGACCTCCGCTTCGATGGCGTCGATCCTTCGGCCCAGCGGGTCACGTTCCCCGGCGTCGAGCCGGCGGAGCGCATCCTGCTCCACCTGCAGGAGCTGGCGGTACCACCGGTTGATCCGCAGCTTCATCCGCCAGTGGAACAGTGCCGGGATGCTCTTCAGGCCCGGGATGAGGATGATGACCAGGGGGACGAAAACGACGAGAATCCGGTTGATGAGGCTGGCCAGCCAAAAGGGCAGGTAGCGGTACAAAAAGGTCTTGCCGGATTTGTAGTAGCGTTTGGCGTCGTCGCTGATCGGAAGCTCGTTTTCCAGGGCGGCAGGGAATTCCCCCCGGTTCTGGAAGAGCGCGGGGCGCCCGTGAATCTCCATGGCGGCGGCCAGGAGGAGGTCCGACAGGGCGGGGTGGAGGTTTTTACGCGCCACGAGTTCCACGGTGGGGCCGATCAGGGTTATATCCCGGGCGGGGATGTCTTTCCCGAAATTCATGGCCCCCCGGGGCATCGTGAGCTTGTGGAGATAGCCGATCCGGCGGATATAGCCGTCGGCCTGGGTGAAATCGGCCAGGCCTATCCCCGGCGCCTGGAGCAGGGAGCGCATCGTCCCGGAGGAGGCGGCGTCGGCCATGAAAAACACGGCGTCAAGCTCCCCCTTGAGGAGCACCGCCGCCGCCTCCTCCCCTTCCCAGGCCAGGAATTCAGTGCTTCCTCCCGGTTCGATGCCGTTCATGGCCAGGAGCTTCATGGCCAGAAGCCGGGTGCCGCTGCCCTCCCGGCCGACGGCGAGACGTTTGCCCGCAAGCTGGGAAAGCCGAGTGACCGCCCGGGGGAGGCGATGAAAGACGAGGAGTGGTTGGTAGGAGACGCTGCCCAGGGAGACCAGGTTATCGCTGTTGACACCCAAGTCCAGTCCGGCCTGGACGAAGCCGATATCCACCTGGAAGGAGGGATCGGCGAGACGCCGGAGATTTTCCACCGCACCGGCGGAGGGCAGGATGACCAGCTTCACCCCGTCCCGGGCCAGGATACGGGCGTATTTCTCGGCAACGGCGTGATACAGGCTTGCTTTGTCGCCGCTGGTGATAATGATGGTTTTCGGCGGCGCGGAGTGAAAGAACCACCAGCAGGCAAAAACGATCATGAGGCCGGCGACGATCGTGATCGCCAGGGCGGCCCGGCGCCCCAGACCGAAATTCTCACCTAACGCCGCGGTGGTCCTACTGAAAAAACCATCTTGTTTCACCATTTGCACATTATGCTTCGCTTTCATTCCGGGCGCTTTTTCCCCGGAGGGTCAGGTATGGGCGGTCCATGATGGCACCGGCCGGATATAAAGTCAAGTATGTTCCAGATTGCCGATCCCCATCCCTGCTGATCCGCTTCGTCTTTCCCGATAGTTGATGGACGGGAAATTGTCTTTGCGGAACGTAGGGTTTATTGTATAAAATCCCGCCTGTTAGGTTAACTATTAAATAAATTCAATGCTGGACAAGTCGAAAATGGCATCCGATCATGGCCATTCCTTCCTAACATGTCAGTAGGGCGCGGAATCTCATACCCGGGCCACGACTGCCTCCCGGGTTCCGACGGATTCAGTATCCTCCGGAGGTTATTCCACTACCTCTTTTCCGATGTGATTAAAATAAGCGTATATTTACGAATGTTTACACCGCCGGTGCACCGGCGGTGTTTTTTCAGGGCAAAAAATGGCAGTCTATAGCCATAATTATTATGATTCTGACGGGCCTCCATTTTGTTGCTGAATCAGAAAGGTCATGGGCCATTGACGCGGCTTCTCCATTTACTGACTCCGTCGCCCGGCCTGGCTTTCAAAGGAAGGTAGGAAAAAACATATAGAAAACACCTAGAAAAGGGTTGACAGGACGGACATTTTTTCTTACTTTCTTTACGCAAAACAACGGTGGGGATATAAAGAGCTCAGCGGCGATACGATGAAAAAAGATGATAAGAAACGAGGACGATATGACAGAGAAGAAGTTTGAAAAAGGCATATTATACCATCTTTCCATCATTGATTTTAAAAGCGATGCCCAACAGCCGCGAAAAACTCTGGATACCGCGGCCCTCGACGAACTGACGGCCTCGATCAAGGAACACGGCATCCTGGAGCCAGTCCTGTTCAAGGAGGGGGATCAGGGCTATGTGACCGTCGTGGCGGGGGAGCGGCGGATCGAGGCCGCCAAAAAGGCCGGTCTGCTGACCATCCCGGCCCTCTACGTCGATGGCAATGCGGCGGAGATCGCCCTGGTGGAAAACATGCTCCGCCAGGACCTGACGGCGGTAGAGGAAGCGGAGGCGATGAAGCGGCTTATGGACGAAGGGGGCTACAATCAGGAACAGTTGAGCAACATCATCGGCAAGTCCCGGAGCACGATCACGGACATCATCGCCCTGACGCGCCTGCCCCAGGAGATTCGGGAGGAATGCCGGGGCGATCACAAGGTTTCCCGGGCCGTCCTCCTGGAGATAACGAGGAAGAAGCAGGACCGGGCCATGCGGACGGAATGGAACAAATACAAGGAAAAGGTGAAAAAGGAGCAGTCCGGGCCCCAGCCCCGGGTGGTGCGGGCGGTGACCCCGGAGGATATGGTAAAGCTGGTGAAGAAAATGGAAGCAAAATTGACCGACCTCAGCGCCGATGAGTGGACTGGGGAACAGAAAGAAACTTTTAAGGAGTCCCTCGCGGGGCTGAAAGACCAGATCGAAAACCTCCTGGCAAACCTGGAAAGGAACGATGAAAACGCTCCGAGCAAGAGATTGGCGTGAGGCGATCATGGGGTCGTCAAAGTCCGCCTTAAATTGACCAGAAAAATAGTCTTATAATATCCAATATTTACACCGCCGGTGCACCGGCGGAGCTTTTTGTGGAGAAAAAACAGCCCTTGATGACCATAAATATTGTGCGTCCGGCGGGCATCCCTGCCCTGGCGAGGGAAATTCCAAGTGAAAGCGATAATACAGAAAGTCGATCTCGATACCTGCCTGACGGCCCTGATCCTCGGCGTCGATCTTTCGGTCGATGAGGTGATCGTGGTGAAGGGCGAGGCCGGGGAAGAGGAATTGAGCGACCCGGCGGTTGTCTGCATCGAGGCGGGCGGCAGCGGTCGGTCGGACCTCAACAACTTCGATCATCATGATCCGGACCGCTATTTCGAGCCAGCCTGCCGCCAGGCCTGGCGGAGACAGGGAAGGGCGGATTCCGAAAACCCTTATCCAGCGACTGGCAACTTCGCAGCGGGTCGCCAGGCCTGGGTGAGGCAGGGGGCAGAAGATGGACACCTGGCCAGACTGGTGGATTATGTTTGACATCGAAAAAGGTGTATAAATAAATTAGATGAATTCGTAAAAAGTCATGATGGAGACGACGAAGTAAAAAGCTCCAGAGGCAAGGCGCGCGAATCCTGAGGAATGAGGCGTACTTGTGCGTACGTCGCAGTGACGAAGGATGAAGCGCAACGCCGCATATGGACTTTTTACGATGTCGTCAAATTAAGTTACCAAAGGAAAGTCAATGCCGGGAGCGGGGAGGCAATATTATGAAAAGGTATGAAAAGATCGAAATGAATCCCGAGATCATGTTTGGGAAACCTGTAATCAAGAATACACGGATTACCGTGGAGCACATTCTCAGGAAACTGTCGGGGGGTATGACCGTTAAGGAAATTATCGAGGATCATCCTCATCTGACCCCTGATGACATATATGCGGCCCAAGCGTTTGCCGCCGATTATCTTGCCGATGAACTGATCTCTTTCGGATAGACGGCAAAAAAATGAAATTTCTTGCCGATGAATGTTGCGACGCCGGTCCCGTTGCCGGGTTACGGGCGGACGGACATGACGTCTCTTATGTGCTCGAAGGTCGGACGGGCATATCCGATGATGAAGTATTACGGAACGCCTACGACGCCGGGCGTATCTTGTTGACGGAGGACAAGGATTTCGGCGAACTTGTATGTCGACTCAAGAAGCCTGCCTATGGCATCATTCTGATGCGTATCGATGTCGAGGAAAGAGGCGAGAAATTGCCGCGCATGGAAGCGCTTATCGCCAAATATGCTGACCGGCTGCCTGGACATTTCGTGGTTGTTGATCTCAACAAGTATCGTTTCCGTCCGCTGATCTTCCCGCAACAGCCGCTGGGAAAGCCAAACAGGCACACAAATGAGCATTGACTTTTCTTGAACGCCGGACTAAAATGCTAACGCAGAAAAGGAATTATAGTGGCCATGATAAATACTTTGAGATTATATGAAGAGTTGAGCGACACTTTTGGCGAGGCCCCTGCCCGAGCCTTAACGAGGGCGATCGGCTCCATTTACGATGATCTTAAAAACACGGTCACCAAAGAAGATTTTCGGGAGTTGAAGCAGGTCGTCGCCGAGCTTGCCCAGGCGCAGAAGCGCACGGAAGAACGGGTGGAGGAGCTTGCCCAGGCGCAGAAGCGCACGGAAGAACGGGTGGAGGAACTTGCCCAGGCCCAGAAGCGCACGGAAGAACGGGTGGAGGAGCTTGCCCAGGCGCAGAAACGCACCGAAGAGGCGGTATATCATTTATCCCGCCGCCTCGATGACACGAACCGCCAGCTTGGCGGTCTGGCCATGACCGTGGGTTATACCCTGGAAAATAGCGCTTATGTTTATCTCCCCGCCCTCCTGAAGGCCGACTACGGAGTATCCTGCGAAGAGCCTCTGTACCGGGACTATCTGACCGATAATAAAGGTGCGGATGTCGAGGTAAATATCTTGGGCCGGGCAAAGAAGGATGCACAGGATCTGCTCATCGTCGGCGCAAGCAAGGCGCAGCTCAGCAAAAAAGACGTCCAGGCATTTATCAAGCGCATTACCCGCATCGATACCGGGGGCCTTAGACCGTTTCCGGTTCTCGTTACCCACATGATTAGCCAGCGCGATGTGAAGAACTATGCGCAAAGCCAGGGCGTGGCGATTTATCTTTCCTATCAGTTTCAAAATCCTGTCCATTGAGCGAAGATTTAGGATCCTCGTTGACAATCTTCCGCGCCGGATTCCATGAGAATTTAGGCCAGCAGCCGGCTGTTGTCATCCGGGGGTTCATTCCCAGTTAAAGGGATCATCGCGGTCGAAATCGGGGCTCAGGTGGCGGTCGTCCACCTCCTGGACGAAGAGCTGGGAGAAGCCGAGCGCCAGGGCGTAGTCCACGACCCGCCGGTATTCGTCCCGGCGGATCCGCCGGCCCAGGAGGGGATGGCGGCAGGCCTGGGCCGCCGGCGTATATTGGGACATGATGCTCAGCGACACGCCGGTGGAGACGGAGGCGCGGATGTCGTCCAGGACGGTGAAACTGTTTTCCAGGCATCCGGGGAGGACGAGATGGCGGATGAGGAGCCCCCGGACGGCTACCCCCTCCCGCAGCTCGAGACCGTCGCCGACCTGCCGGGCCATCTCGGTCAGGGCCGCCCGGGCATGGCGGCGGTATTCCTTTACCCCGGAAAACTCCTGGGCGAGATCGTCGTCGCCATACTTCATGTCCGGCATGTAGATCTCCACCCGTCCGGCGAGAAGGCGGATTACCTCCAGAGATTCATACCCGCCGCAGTTATGGATGTAGGGGATCGTCAATCCCCGGCGGCGGGCGATGTCCAGGGCAACCATGATCGGGGGCGTCTGGTGGGTCGGCGTCACGGCGTCGATATTGTGACAGCCCCGCTCCTGAAGGCGAAGCATGACCTCCGCCAGCTCCTCCGGGGTCAGGATGCTGCCGGTGGTCTTCCTGCTGATCTGGTGATTCTGACAGAAGATGCACCGGAGATTGCAGGAGGAGAAGAAGATCGTCCCGGCGCCGTGGCGTCCCGACAGGGGCGGTTCCTCGCCGTAGTGAGGCATGGCGTCACTGACGACGATTTCCGTCCCCAGTCCGCAAAATCCCTTTGCTCCGCCCCGGCGCTCCGCCCGGCACTCCCGGGGACAGAGGACACAGGGCGACATGAGTCGTTCCAGTTGTTCAAGATCCTGATTTGCATCGGTATTTTCCATTTGCCGATCCTTCTTGCCGCCCCTCTTTTCGGAACCGCGGGTCAAGAGCATCCCCGCCCCGGGCTGCCCCCGGAAATCGCCCCCATGTGTTTGCAGTGATGATCGTTTCCGCTCCGATGCGGTGCGCCTCGATCCCAAAATTCTGATTATCTACACGAAGCTTCCCGTTGTCAAGGCGTCAAGGCTTCGGTCGTCCGTCTCCCGTGCCGTTATCGGTAAGCGGCCGGACGAGCTCCCGGATTCTCCCGCCGGCGACAAGCTCCAGAAAGATCTCGCCCAGCGGTTCCGCGGCGGCAACCGCGCGGCGCCAGTTGGCAATCCGGGTTTGCGGATCGTCGAGGAAGGTGACGAAATCGTCCCGGTCGGGGACTTTTCCTCCCGGCAGGGAGGCGACAAATTCCTCCGCCGGATGGACCAGGATCAGATTGTGAAGGTCCGCCGCCGCGGGCTTCCTTTTGACGAGCCTTTTGTCGAGCCAGCCGGGAATGAGGCGATCCTGGTGGAGGAACAGGAGGGTCAGATCGTTTTCGCCCGCCCCGAAATTCTGGGCCAGGTGGTAGTCCACGAGCCCCCCGTCCCGATAGACGCCCCGGGGCGCCCCGTAAATATCCCGGATCCCGGCGACGAGGAGCGGGATCGCCCCCGAGGCCACCAGGGCCGGTTTGAAATTGGTGGTGTTGAGAGGTACATAAACACCCCGGAAATCCGGCCGCAAGGTGAAGGCCGGGGGCTTGGGGCCGCTGAAAAAGACCACCCGTTCCTGAAAGTTATAGAGCCAGGACCGCTTCACCGTATTGGCGAGAAAGGCGCCGGCGAATCCCAGTCGCTGTAGCAGGGGATTTTTGGAAGCGGCGAGGCGCCTGGAACGGGCCGTGATGACGGCCAGGCGGTAGTTGCGGGAGTTCAGGGCGAAGGGCAAGGCGTCGTTTTCGATGGCCCGGTCGATGATGGAGATGAGGGATTCCCGGATGGTGGTTGGGCGGTCCGTCCGGGTATATATCGTTTCGATGTAGGCCTTCCGAAGTGCGCGATAGCTCTTTTCCGCCTCCGGCTGAATCCAGGCGGCGAAGCGCCAGGCCCCCGCCGAGGCCCCGATGAGGGTCAGGGGTCGCGTCCGGCCCAGGACCTGCTCCTTGATGAGGGTCAGGTCGAAGCCGCCGGCGATTAACCAGCGCGGACCCACCGCCGGACCGGCGTAACAGGTGACGGCATCCAGGGTGAAGCCTCCATCGCGAATCCGCCGGAAAGCCCCCGGTCCGGCCTTGACGCAGAGCCTGTTCATAGCCGCCCCTTTCCTCAAATCACCTTGACACAAGCGGTGTGGTTTTGTAGAGTGATCCAGTTTTCCTCCCATCCTCCGTCGGGAGGTGGGTATTGATGCAAAACGAGGGCGCGTTAATAGGCAGAATTTGTTGACTTTGTCAATGGGAGAGCCATAAAAAAATGTCTGTTCGAACCCAAGTGCTCACGATGGCCAGGGAGGCAAAAATGGCCGCCGCCGTCTTGAGCGTTCTATCCGCGGCGGATAAGAACCGGATCCTCCGGGCGGTAGGAGCGGCCCTACGGGAAAATGCCTCGTATCTGCAGGAGGAAAATGCCCGGGATGTAGCCGCGGCGGCGGAAAAGGGCCTGCCGGCGGCGATGATCGATCGCCTCACTCTTAAGGAAGCGACCATTGCGGCGATGGCCGCGGGATGCGACGAGGTGGCGGCCCTCGACGATCCCGTGGGCAAGATCACCTCCATGTGGCGCCGTCCCAACGGCCTGCTGGTAGGTCGGATGCGCATCCCCCTGGGGGTGATCGGCATCATCTATGAATCCCGGCCCAACGTCACGGTGGATGCCGCCGCCCTCTGCCTCAAGTCGGGGAACGCCGTGATTCTCCGGGGCGGCTCCGAGGCCATCAATTCCAATCGGGCCGTTGCCGGCATCATCACGGACGTGCTGAAGAGAGGGCCTCTACCTCCGGATGCGATTCAACTCGTTCCCATGACGGACCGGGAGGCGGTTTACGAGCTGCTCCAGCTCGAGGAATGGATCGATCTCATCATCCCCCGGGGGGGAGAGGATCTGATCCGCACCGTGGTGAGCCACTCGAAGATCCCCGTCATCAAGCATTACAAAGGTGTTTGCCACGTCTTCGTGGATGAGACCGCGGAGTTGGAGATGGCGGTGCGGATCTGCATGAACGCGAAGGTCCAGCGCCCCGGGGTCTGCAACGCCCTGGAGACGCTCCTGGTGCATCGGGAAATTGCCCCCCGGTTCCTTCCCCTTTTGGCGGAACAATATCGACAGGCGGGCGTCACGCTCCGCGGCTGCCCCGTGACGCAGGAAATACTTCCCGGAGTTGCCACCGCAACGGAGGCGGACTGGCACGCGGAATATCTCGACCTGATCCTGGCCGTAAAAGTGGTGGAAGATCTGGACGCCGCCATGGACCACATCCGGCGCTACGGTTCCCTCCATACCGAGGCGATCGTCACGAGCGATTACGGCCGGGCCCAGCGGTTTCTTCAGGAAGTTCAGTCCTCGACGGTGCTCGTCAATGCCTCGACGCGGTTCAGCGACGGATTCGAGCTGGGGCTCGGGGCGGAAATCGGCATCAGCACCACCAAACTCCATGCTTACGGGCCCATGGGACTGGAAGAGTTGACGACCTCCAAATTCATCATTTACGGAAACGGGCAGGTGAGAACATGAAATGGGGACTGCTGGGCGGGACCTTCGATCCCATCCATATCGGCCATCTGCGTTGCGCCGAGGAAATCCTGGAGATATTCGATCTGAACCGGATCATGTTTATCCCCGCTTCCCGGCCGCCGCACAAAATCGACGGCGAAATAACCTCCTTCTACCACCGGGAGCAGATGGTCCGGTTGGCCATCGAAAACAATCCTTCCTTCTCCTTTTCCGATGCGGAAAACAGGAAGGAAGGCAAATCCTATTCTGTGGAGACCGTGGAGTTCATCCTCAAGAAGTACCTGCAGAACCTGGAACTGTACTTCATCGTCGGCCAGGATGCCTTTCACGCCATCACCACCTGGAAAGACTGGGAAAAGCTGTTGCAGCTATGTAATTTCGTCGTGATGACCAGGCCGGGATACGAGAACAAGGGATTGGCCGGAATCCTGCCGCCGGAGTTTTCCTCCCGCTTTCACTACGAAGCCCGGGAAAACGGTTTTCGGGGACCCACGGGCTACATGATCTATTTCCGGGAGGTCACTTTCCTGGACATCTCCTCGAGCCGCATCCGGCAGCGGGTCCGGGACGGCAAATCCGTCACCTACCTGACCACGGACCCGGTGCGCCACTACATCATCAATAAAGGTCTCTATCGCAGCCTATAAAACGACTTCGGAAACGGAAGGAGGTTAAGCGGCATGCAAGTCCTTGTTTACGGAGCTTTATCCGCGGTTCTTACCCTTGTGTTTCTGCTGTCTTCCCCCCCGCCCGGCCATGCCTTCCGTTGTGGCAGCGGCATGGTGAGCGTGGGCGATTCCAAGGGGAAGGTTCTAATCGAGTGCGGCAAGCCCACCTTCAAAGAGAAGGTGGCGGACCGGGAGACCCGCTATGCGTCAACGGGAAAAAGCACGAAAGGGAAAAGCGGCAAGACCACCAAAACCGTTGAGCAGTGGACATACAACTGCGGCAAGGACGATTTCATCTATATCCTGACCTTCGAGGGAGGCAAACTCATCCGGGAGGATACGGACGGCCGGGGCCGCGGCGAATCGGAATGCAAGGGCCGTTGATGACGAAACCGGTAAAGCCGGGGATTTCAACAGGAACCGGAATCAGAGCTCTTTTGCCTCCCTGTTGATCTTCAGTTTTCCCTCTTTGATCATGGCGCTTTTACTCGCCTCGATCCAGGTCTGAATCGCTTCGTTCCTTTTCAGGTGCAGGCAGGCCCTCCTTATCTGCTCTTTCTGGTCCGCCGGGAGTTCCTGTTCCGACTTTTCCCGCCCCCGGAGCTCGACGAGGAGATGATCGCCATCGATCGTAAATATCTCGTCCCCGTAAGGTTTTTTGGGGGAGAGTAGGAAGAGTGCCCTTGTCAATTGGCCGGACGATCCAATCCGGGGGACCGGGCCGGTGGGAAGGAAGAAGCCCGTCTCCTCGATTTTGAGCTTCATGTCCCGGCCGATATCCGCCAGTTTTTCACCTTTCCGCAGGCGGGCTAGGGCGGCATCCGCCTCCTGCCCGGCCCGGCGCCGCCCCTCCGCAACTATATAGCGGCTCCGGATCTCTTTTTCGATCTCCTTGAGCTCTGGGGTATAAGCGGGTTTCCTTGCCCCGGCCTTGATCAGGTAATAGCCTCGTTCCGAGGAGATGACCTTGCTTAGTTCATCCTTCTGGAGGGAAAAGACGGTTGGGGCGAAATCGGGGAGCCGCCGGAAAATCTCTGGGGGTTCCTTTTCGGAAAAGAATCCCGTTTCTGTCACCTTCAGGCCCTGGGCGGCAGCGTAGGCTTCAAAGTTTTCCTGTTGATATATCGTTTCCCGGGCCTGGCGGGAGGCCTCGAAAGCCAGCTTCATCGCCTGGGCGCGCTTGATCTCGGCGATGATGCGATCCCGGACACCGGCGAGCGGCACGGTCTTGCCGTCCTTTGTCCATTGTTGCTTGCGGTTTTCGTAGAAATCGGCAATCTCGTTGTCCGTAACCTTCACCTTGCCCGTGAAGTCCTCCGGGGCAAACAACAGGTACTTGATCCGGATCTGCTCGGGGGTGCGAAAATCGCCCTGGTGCTCCTTCCGGTACTTTTCCAATTCCGTGGTTCCGGCTTGGACCCTGCCGGCAAAATCGCCGCCCCGGAACCGGATGAAGGCGAGGTTGATCTTTTCGCTCTGGGCCTGGTAAAAGTTCCGCACCTCCTGATCGGAAACATGGATGCCGTCCTGAATCAGGTCCTCGACCTTCATGATCAGCAGCGATTTCCGCTGGTCGTTTTCAAAGTCTTCCGGGGTGATTTTATTGTAACGCAACATCTGCTGATAAAGGCGGGAATCGAAGGCACCGTCCCGCTGAAAGGCGGGGATTAGGGAGATGTAGGTGCGGATTTCGTCGTCCGTGACCATGATCTTGAGATCCTGAGCCTTCTTCATCAAGACGGCCTGGTAAATGAGCTTGTTGAAGGCCTGCTCCTTGAGATTCAAACCCTTCATCATCTCTTCCGTCATTCTACCCCCGAAACGACGGTTGTACATATCGACAAGGCCTCGATACTCCTTTTCGTATTCCATATAGGTGATGATTCTGCCGTCAACCGTGGCGATGGCCTCCGCCTTTTGCCGCCCGGTCATGGATCCGAAGTAGAAGATAAAGACGATGATGATGATGGCGAGGAGGAGCTTCATGAGCCAGTTGCGGGCATGTTTTCTCATCAGTTCAAGCATGGGTTTCCTCTTGGCAAGTTTTTTAATTCGGTATGGTTATTATAGTCCCAATCAAAATGCAATCACCTTTTTAAAAAGGCATTGCTTAGGTGGGGGAAATAGGCTATAGGATTACGCCAGTACGCTTTTTACAAAGCGTAAACATAATAATTTATTGAGAAAACACAGGAGGCCGCAAGCGTGCTTTTTGATTTTATTCTGGGAAAATTCTCCAACGACCTGGCCATCGATCTGGGGACAGCCAATACCCTGGTGTACGTGAAGGGGAAAGGTATCGTCCTGAGCGAGCCGTCGGTGGTGGCGGTGCATATGGATTCCAAAGGCGTCAAGAAGGTGCTCGCCGTGGGAGCGGAGGCCAAAAAGATGGTGGGGCGGACCCCGGGTAACATCCGGGCGATCAGACCCATGCGGGACGGCGTCATCGCCGATTTCGACATTACCGAGGAAATGCTCCGGCATTTTATCCTGAGCGTTCATAACCGCCGCACCCTGGTGCGGCCCCGGATCATTGTCTCCGTGCCATCGGGCATCACCCAGGTGGAGAAGCGGGCGGTTCGGGAAACCGTGGAGTCCGCCGGCGCCCGGGAAATATATCTTATCGAGGAGCCGATGGCGGCGGCTCTCGGGGCGGGCCTGCCGATCACCGAACCGACGAGTTCCATGGTCGTAGATATCGGCGGCGGCACGACCGAAGTGGCGGTCATCTCTCTTTCGGGCATCGTGTATGCGAAATCGCTCCGCGTTGCCGGTGACAAGATCGACGAGGAGATCGTCCAGTACATGAAGAGAAAGTACAGCCTCCTGGTAGGTGAACGGACGGGAGAAATCATCAAGACGACCATCGGTTGCGCCTATCCGGACAAAGAAATCCGGACCGTCGAAGTGAAGGGGCGGGATCTGATCTCCGGGATTCCGAAGATCATCGAGATAAATTCGGAAGAGGTGCGCGAGGCCATTGCGGAACCGATCAGCCTCATTGTGGACACCGTCAAGGATGCCCTGGAAAATGCCCCGCCGGAGCTGGCCGGCGACATCGTGGACCGGGGTATCATGCTCACCGGTGGCGGCGCCCTCCTGAGAAATCTCGATGTCCTGATCCGGGAGGAAACGGGACTGCCCGTGACCATCGCCGATGATCCCCTCTCTACCGTGGCCCGTGGCGCCGGAATGGCCCTCGACCAGTTGGACGTGTTGAAGGAGGTCACCCTGCAGATATAATGTCCGGGCAGGCCGTCAGGTTGCCGCTGGCGGATCGCTGCCGACCCCGGAGGTGGCGTCATCCGCCGATCCGCCTCATCAATAATATGTGTGCATTGTTCATGCAGTTGTTTGCGGGTGGTGACGGGAACCGTGTTCCCCCGACCATCACCTTGACGAATGGCCGCCCCGGCCGGCCGCCCCGGTCCGATAAATGAGCCGCGAGTTTTCAGAAAGATGCCGATTCCGAAAAAATACCGGTTCATGACCGTAATCATCGCCGTCGTCGCCATTTCTGTAGTTATTCTCCTGATCAGCGCGAAAGGCTCATATGATACCGGACTTCCGAGGAAGATCATCCTAGATGTGGCCGCGCCGATGGAACGCATCCTCCGGGCGCCGCTGGATGGAATTGCCGAGATCTGGTCCCGATACCTGTTTTTGGTGGGCACGGGCGAGGAAAACCGGCGGCTGAAGAATGAAAACGACCGGTTGAAGAATCAGTTGCTCCAATATGAGGAAGGTTATCTGGAAGGGAAGCGGCTGCAAAAACTCCTGGCCCTGAAGGAACGGAGCGAATATGAAGCCCTGCCAGCCCGGATTATCGGTATCGACCAGAAATCTCTGCTCAAGACGATCCTCATCAACAAAGGTTCCGCGCACGGTATCCGGAACGGCCTCCCCGTAATCAACGACCAGGGGGTCCTGGGAAGGATCATCGAGACCTCCTGGCACGTCTCGCGGGTTCTCCTGATCAGTGACGGTAACAGCAATATCGACGCCATGATCCAGGGCAGCCGGGTGCAGGGTATCTTACAGGGAACGGGGGCAATGCGCTGCACGTTGAAGTACATCGCCAAAACAGAAGAGGTTAAAGAAGGGGATTTGGTGGTCTCCTCGGGAATGACGGAGATCTTTCCCAAGGGATTGCTGTTGGGAACCGTCATCCGGGCGGGCAAGAAGGCACCCGGGCTGTTTCAGACCATCGAGGTGGCCCCGGCGGTTGACTTCACCAGGATGGAAGAGGCACTTGTGCTTGTAGTTCCCGAGGTCATGAAAAAATGATCTTTTACCTCGTCGTGCCCTGGTTTTTGATGATTGTGGTAGTGTTCCAGCACGCCGTTTTGGGAGCGGTGTTTTTCCATTCCATCGCCGTCGAAATATCCCTGGTCCTGGTCATCTACGCGGGTCTGCGGATGAAAGTCCTTCGGGGCGCCATCCTGGCTTTGATCCTCGGTTTGATGATGGATTGCATTACGGGTGCCGGGTCCGGGTCTTACGCCTTTGTCTATACCATGGTGTATTTTATGGTTTACCTACTGTCAGTCCATGTCTATGTGGAAAACGCCCCTTTTTTGATCTTCCTTACCCTGGTTTGCGGTCTTGTGGAAGGGTTGCTGCTCCTGGTCCTGAATCGGATGCTCTACGGCACGAATGTCTTTTACGACCTGGTCCGGTTCTTCCTCCCCCAATTGGCGCTGGTAAGTATGCTCAGCCCGTTTCTGTTTAAAATATTCCACCGTATAGGTTGGCTTCATGATGGGTATGTCCGGTCGTTTGAGCGGCCATGATGCATCCGACTACCGGTTGCGCTTCCGGCGGCTCTTCGCCCTGGTCCTGATCGCCTTTGCCGTCCTGATCGTCAGAATGGCCTATCTGCAGGTGATCAAGGGCGACGAATACAAACTACGTTCCGAAAGCAACAGCGTCCGCCTGCGCAAGCTCAAGCCCTTCCGAGGATTGATCATGGATTCCCGGCGCCAGGTGCTGGTGGATAATCAGCCCGCTTTCGACCTGATTTATGTACCGAGCCGGATCATGGACATCAGTCAGATTACCTCCGCCGTGGCCGGCGTCTATGCCAAGCGGGGGCTGACCCTGTCGGCGGATTTGCTAGCCCTGGGGAAAACCAAACCTTTTGTCCCGGTCCGACTGGAAAGAAACATTAACCTGGAAAAGATCGCCCTCGTGGAAACCCACGCCCTTGATCTGCCCGGAGTGGTGGTGGAAGTGGTACCGGTGAGAAAATATCTCGGTGGTGATATCATCTCGCACATCATCGGTTATACCGGCGAGATCAGCAGAGAGGAGTTGGAAGAATGGGAAAGTGACGAGATCGGACCAGGAGACATTATCGGCAAGGCCGGGTTGGAGAAGCTCCTGGATCCCTATCTGACCGGGAGGCCGGGGGCCGAGCAGGTGGAGGTGAATGTCACCGGCCGGGTGATCAAATCCCTGGGGAGTGTGGTGCCGGTATCCGGATTGAATGCGGTATTGACCATAGATTTCGACCTCCAGACCGTGGCGGCGAATGCCCTGGAGGGAAGAAGCGGGGCGGCGGTGGTTCTGGACACCCGGGACGGTTCCGTCCTGGTCCTGATCAGTTCCCCGTCTTTCGACCCCAACCTGTTCCACGGCGGAATTTCGCAGCGGGACTGGGACAAACTGGCCCGGGATCCCCGACATCCCATGGAAAACCGGGCCGTCTCCGGACAGTATCCCCCCGGATCGACATACAAGATAGTGACGGCGGCGGCGGCCCTCTCGGAAGGTTTGATCACGCCGGAGACGCGCTTTTACTGCAACGGTTCTTTTTCCCTCGGGAATCGATCGTACCGCTGCTGGCAGCGTCATGGCCACGGCTGGGTGAACCTGCATCGGGCCCTCGTGGAATCCTGCGACGTCTATTTCTACAACCTCGGCAAGGCCCTCGGCGTGGATAAGCTGGCCGAATACGCCCGTTCTTTCGGCTTCGGGGTCCGTACCGGCATCGATTTGCCCCGGGAAAAGCCGGGACTGGTGCCCACCAGAGAATGGAAATTGAAAAGATTCAAAGAGCCCTGGCAACCCGGGGAGAACATTCCCATATCCATCGGCCAGGGCTTCGATCTGGTAACGCCGCTCCAGCTTGCCGGCGCCTATGCCGCCCTGGCCAACGGCGGCATCCTCTGGCATCCCCGTCTCGTGAAACAGATCGAGGAGGCGGACGGAAGGATCGTCAAGCAATTCCCCCCACAGCAGGCCGGCACCGTGTCACTGTCGGCGCCGCATCTGGAGATGATCAGGAGGGGACTCTGGGGGGTGGTCAACGAACCGGGGGGCACCGGCGGGGCGCTGCGCCGTCCGGAGGGGGACGTGGCCGGCAAAACCGGCACCGCCCAGGTCGTGGGATTGCCCCAGGATGATCGGGCGCGGCGGGCGAGGATACTTTCCGGCCGCTTCCGGGATCACGCCCTATTTGCCTGTTTCGCCCCTCACAAACAACCGGAGATCGCCGTGACGGTCATCGTGGAGAATGCCGGTCACGGCGGCTCGGTGGCTGCTCCCATTGCTCGGAAGATAGTCGATGCCTATTTCCAACTCAAAAAGGAACGGGCGGCGCCAAAAATTGCCCCGGCGGTTCCCACCGATTCGCGGTATGAAGGCAGGAAGCAGCCCGATGCGGAACAAGCAGAACAACTGGAGGCGGCTCGGGAAGACGAGGGCGGGGAAGAGGATGAGTGAGTATGCGGCCGCAGATTTATTAGTGAGATAAAACGAGATGAAATTCAATAAACAGTGGTTATTGAGCTTTGACTGGACACTACTCGTCATCACCCTTGCCGTTTGTACCATCGGCGTCCTGAACATTTACAGCACCGGTTTCAGCCTGACCTCAGCGAAGCTGCCCCTTTATATCAAGCAGATCCAGTGGATCCTGATCGGTCTTTTTTTCATGGCCGTCATCATCACCCTCGATTATCGGCTGTTGAGTCAATATGCATATTTCCTCCACGGTTTTGCCATCCTGCTTTTGCTTTTCGTAACATTCTACGGATATGCGACCCATGGGTCCCAGCGCTGGATTGCCTTGGGGGGCTTTACCTTTCAGCCCTCGGAACTGGTCAAGCTTACCTTGATTCTCTCTCTGGCCCGGTATTTCAGCGTCCATGGTGTCAATGGAACTCTTTATGCCCTCAAGGATTTGCTGGTGCCGCTGGCGATCGTCCTGGCGCCTTTCATCCTCATCGTCCGCCAGCCTGATCTGGGCACGGCCTTGATGTTGTTGATTATTTTTTTGTCCATGATCCTTTTTGTGGGCGTCCGGATCAAGGATCTGCTTGTCAGCGGAATCACCGGCCTGCTCATTATCCCCCTGGCCTGGCTTTTTCTCAAGGATTATCAAAAAGATCGGATTTTGACCTTTTTCGATCCGGAGCGCGATCCCCTCGGCGCGGGCTATCACATTATCCAGTCCATGATTGCCGTCGGTTCGGGAGGCCTGCTCGGCAAGGGTTTTCTGAAGGGGACCCAGACCCAGTTGAAATTCCTCCCGGAACAGCAGACGGATTTTGTCTTTTCTGTCTTTGCCGAAGAATGGGGTTTTGCCGGGGGCATGGTTCTGGTGTTTCTTTTCCTCTTCCTTGTTCTCTGGGGTTTGAAGATTGCCCGGAACTCCCGAGACCTGCCGGGGACCCTCATCGCTTACGGGATTACGATCATGATTTTCTGGGGAATTTTTATCAATATCGGGATGGTTTTGGGCATTCTGCCCGTAGTGGGGGTTCCCCTGCCATTTTTGAGTTATGGGGGATCTTCCGTCGTCGTCCTCATGATGTCCATGGGATTGCTGATCAATATCAGCATGCGAAGATTTATCCTGCTATCGTGACCCTGGACGGTCTTTGGCCAAAAAAAGCTTGACAAGCAACACGACTTATGATTAGTAAGCCGCGCTTTTGGCAAGGGAGGTTCGGGTTTTGTATTTATTCTTACATGACCGCGGTTTTGGTGTTATCGGGCTTATTGTAGAAACTGAATATTGACGAAGATACCGGGTGGAAGGGCATCCCTCTGCATCCGGTTTTTTTTTGAAACAGCCATAATCGAGAGGTAAAAAAGTGGTCGATATAAACCTTACCCTATTTATCCAGATGGCCAACTTTCTGGTCCTGATCGTGATCCTGAACTATCTGCTTTATAAACCCATTCTCTCCATTCTCGACAAGAGGAAGGCGCGCCTCGATGAATCGGAGGATGAAATCAAGCGCCTCAATCTGACCGTCGAACAGAAGGCGGCGGAGTATGAAGAGAAACTCCGTCAGGCCAAACAGGCGGCTTTGGGTAAAAAAAGTGAAATCCTTAAGGAAGCCGCGGACGGCGCTAAGGCCATCATTGACGAGAAGCGTGGCAAGATTCCGGCGATGCTGGCGGAATTTCAGAGCCGGGTGAGCCAGGAAGTGGAGGGCGCCAGGCAGGTCCTGAAAAATCAATCCCAGAAGATATCGGCGGAGATCGCTGAAAAGGTATTGGGAAGGAGTCTCCAATGAGAAACGACAATCGTCGGCAACTGATCAAATCCGTCCTGATTGCCGGGTCGATGGTTTTAGTGGCGGGGACGGTCGCCTATGCCGCCGGCGGCGGCGGGGAGGAACATCATCCCATCGACTGGAAGGACTTCGGCTACCGGATGTTTAATTTCATCATCCTCGCCGGTTTCCTGTGGTGGCTTTCGGCCAAGAAGGTTAAGGAGTTTTTTGCCGGCCGACGCAACGACATCAAGGAATCGCTCAATCAGGCCCAGGCCGCCAAGGAAGAGGCGGAAAGAAAATACAAGGAGTATGTCGCCAAGTTGGAGAAGGCCACCGATGAGATCGATGGCATCGCGGAGATGATCAAGGTCCAGGGCATGGCGGAAAAAGAGAAGATGATCGAGGAGGCCAAAAAAGCGGCCGTCAAAATCGAGGAAGATACCAAGGCCCGGATGGAACAGGAATTCAGCACGGCCCGGAATCAGTTGCGGGCCGAAGCGGCACAGCTCTCCATTCAGCTTGCTGAAGAACTCCTCAAACGGAATATCACGATTCAGGATCACGAAAAGATGGTTAAAGAATACATGGATAAGGTGGTGATAAAACATTGATCGGAAGCACGATTGCCAAACGGTATGCCCGGGCGTTTTTTGAAATTGCCCTGGAGGAGAAGCAGCTTGAACAGTACTATAAAGAATTGAGCGGCTTTGCGGCGATTATTAGTGATAATAAGGATCTTAAGGAGTTTCTGGCTAATCCGATCTTCGATCAGTCCGAAAAGAAGTCCGTGGTCGAGAGCATTCTGCAAAAGACCGCTGTATCGGGCATAACGGCCAATTTTCTCAAATTGCTTACGGACAAGCAACGGATCGTCATTCTTTCCGACATTGTGGAATGCTACCGGGAGTTGATGGACGAAGCCCTGAAAACAGTACGGGCCAGCGTCAAGACCGCGTTTCCACTGTCTTCGGAACTGGTGCGCAAGCTACAGGAAGGACTCGAAAATCAGACCAGCAAGAAAGTAGAAATGACCGTTATCGAAGAGCCCTCCCTCCTCGGCGGGATCGTGGTGAGGGTAGGGGATACCGTCTATGATAACAGTATCAGGACCCAACTGAACAACATAAGGAATCTCTTAGGGGAGGAGATGTAGCGCATGGATACAATCAGGGCAGAAGAAATAAGTCAAATCATATCCAAACAGATCAAGGACTATGAGAAGAAGCTGGACATCAGCGAAACCGGAACGGTCCTTTCCGTCGGTGACGGCATCGCGAGGATCTACGGCGTCCAGAACGCCATGGCCATGGAACTCCTGGAGTTCCCAGGCGGCATCCTCGGCATGGTTCTCAACCTGGAAAGGGACAATGTCGGCGTCGCCGTTCTCGGTGAGGTCACCCACATTAAAGAAGGCGACATCGTCAAGAGAACCGGTCGGATCGCCCAGGTGCCCGTCGGCGAAGCGGTCATGGGTCGGGTCATTGACGCCGTCGGCGCGCCTATCGACGGCAAGGGTCCCATCGAAGCCACGGAATTCCGCCGCATCGAAATGGTGGCCCCCGGCGTCATTCAGCGCCAGCCCGTCAATCAGCCCATGTACACCGGCTTGAAGGCCATAGACGCCATGACCCCCATCGGCAGGGGGCAACGAGAACTGGTCATCGGCGACCGCCAGATCGGCAAGACCGCCATCTGTATCGACGCCATCATCCGCCAGAAGGAAACGGGCGTTAAATGTATCTATGTCGCCATCGGCCAGAAGAAATCCACCGTGGCCCAGGTGGTGGAGAATCTCCGCAAATACGATGCCATGTCTTATACCTGCGTCGTTTCGGCCTGCGCCAGCGACCCTGCCACCCTGCAGTACATCGCCGCCTTTGCCGGTTGCAGTATCGGCGAATATTTCCGGGATCGGGGCCAGGACGCCCTGATCATCTATGACGATCTCTCCAAACAGGCCGTGGCCTACCGGCAGATCTCCCTCCTGCTCCGCCGTCCCCCCGGACGCGAGGCCTTCCCCGGCGACATCTTCTACAACCACTCCCGGCTCCTCGAAAGGGCGGCCCGGGTCAGCCCGGATCTCGGCAGCGGTTCCCTTACGGCCCTGCCCATCATCGAGACTCAGGCCGGCGACGTTTCGGCGTATATTCCAACGAACGTCATTTCCATCACTGACGGCCAGGTCTATCTCGAGCCGGGCCTCTTTTTCTCCGGCGTCCGTCCGGCGATCAACGTCGGTCTCTCCGTCTCCCGCGTCGGCGGTGCCGCCCAGGTCAAGGCCATGAAGCAGGTGGCCGGCACCCTGAAACTCGACCTGGCCCAGTACCGCGAACTGGCGGCCTTTGCCTCCTTCGGCAGCGACCTTGACAAGGCGACCCAGGCCCAGCTCGATCGGGGCGTCCGGCTTGTGGAACTCCTCAAACAGCCCCAGTTCCAGCCCATGTCCCTGGGCGAGGAAGTAGCGATCCTCTTTGCGGGCACGAAGGGGTTTTTGGACAAGTATCCCGTGGATAAGATCAAGGACTACGAAAACCAGCTCCTCTCGTTTGTCAAGAGCAAGTACGCGGATATCCTCAAGGAGATCGATGAGAAGATGATCATCAGCCCGGAGCTGGAAAAGAAAATGAAAGACGCCCTCACGGAGTTCGATGCCGTCTTTGCCGGCTGATGGAGTTCGTGAAACCGCGGATAACCTCAAGTTGATTTGAAAAGGGAGTAAAAGTTAATGGCCGCACTCAAGGACATTAAAAGACAGATAGCCGCAGTTGGGAAGACGAAGCAGATTACCAAGGCCATGAACATGGTGGCGGCCTCCAAGTTCCGGACGGCCCAGATGCGGATGGAAAACTTCCGCCCCTACGCCGGTAAATTCATAGAGGTATTGAACAGCTTGGCGCTGCGAGTCGATGCCAGCTCCCATCCCCTTTTGGCGGTGCGTCCGCCCAAGAAGCTCCGGGTGATCTGTATGACCTCGGATCGGGGATTGTGCGGCGGTTTCAATACCAACCTGATCAAGGCCACGGAAAGATTTGCCAAGGAAAAGGAGGCCGAAGGGAAGGAAGTGTCCCTGGTGCCGGTAGGCAGAAAAGGTCGTGATTACTTCCGGAAGAAGGCCAAGATCATGAATGAGCGGGTAGATGTCTTCAAGAAATTCGACATGAGCCTAGCCGTGGAGATCTCCAACGACATCATCCCTTCCTTCGTGAAAGAGGAATATGACGAGCTGTATTTGATTTACAACGAATATCGGAACGTTTCCGTCCAGCGTCCTGCCGTGGTGAGACTCTTCCCCCTGCCGTCCATCGGCCAGGAAGAGGCGACGGATCCGGAGAAGCGTATAGATTACATCTATGAACCGTCGGACGAGGTGCTTCTGGACAGGATACTCCCCATGTATGTGCGAGTGCTCATCTATCGTGCCCTTCTGGAGACCTACGCCGGGGAAAACGGGGCGCGGATGGCGGCCATGGATAACGCCACCCGTAACTGTGAAGAGTTGATCGGTTCATTGTCGCTAAAGTACAACAAGGCCCGGCAGGCGGCGATTACCGCGGAGTTGATGGATATCGTCGGCGGTACCGAGGCCTTGGCAAAAGGATAGTAACACTAACCACTTTTTAAGGAGATGGGTATGAATATAGGAAAGGTTGTGCAGGTAATCGGGCCGGTCATCGACGTTGAGTTTGAGGAAGGCAAGCTTCCCGCGATCATGAACTCAATCCTCATAACCAACCCCGCTATTAATGACCAGGAAGACAACTTGATCGTCGAGGTCGCCCAGCATCTGGGCGACAACGTCGTGCGCTGTATTGCTATGGATATTACCGATGGTCTGGTCCGGGGCATGCCCGCGAAGGATACCGGGGCCCCAATCATGGTGCCCGTCGGCAAGGAATGCCTGGGCCGGATTCTGAACGTCGTGGGCCGTCCCGTGGATGGTATGGGGGCAATTGATGCCAAAAACATGATGCCCATTCACCGTGAGGCCCCTACGTTCCTCGAACAGAATACCTCGGTGCACGTCCTCGAGACGGGCGTCAAGGTTATCGATCTCCTCGTACCCTTCCCCCGGGGCGGCAAGATGGGTATGTTCGGCGGCGCCGGTGTGGGCAAGACCGTCGTCATGATGGAGATGATCCATAACATCGCCATGCACCACGGCGGCATCTCCGTGTTTGCCGGCGTGGGCGAGCGGACCCGCGAAGGAAACGACCTTTATCGTGAAATGCTGGAATCGGGCGTCATCAAGCAGGCGGCCCTGATCTACGGCCAGATGACCGAACCCCCCGGAGCGCGGGCGAGAGTGGCCCTCACGGCCCTGGCGGCGGCGGAATACTTCCGGGATGTGGAAGGTCAGGACGTGCTCCTCTTCGTGGACAACATCTTCCGTTTCACCCAGGCCGGTTCCGAGGTTTCGGCCCTCCTGGGCAGAATGCCCTCCGCCGTCGGTTACCAGCCTACCCTGGCCACGGACCTCGGTGAACTTCAGGAGCGCATCACCTCCACCACCAAGGGCTCCATCACCGCCGTCCAGTGCGTGTACGTCCCTGCGGACGACCTTACCGACCCGGCCCCAGCCACGACCTTCGCCCATCTCGACGGCACCGTCGTTCTCTCCCGGCCCATCGCCGAGCTCGGCATCTATCCCGCCGTGGACCCCCTGGACTCCACCTCCCGCATCCTCGATCCGAACGTCGTCGGAGAGGAGCATTACAGCGTTGCCCGCCAGGTGCAAGTAACCCTGCAGAAGTACAAGGACCTCCAGGATATCATCGCCATTCTCGGTATGGACGAACTCTCCGAAGAGGACAAACTCACCGTCAGCCGGGCCCGGAAGATTCAGCGCTTCCTCTCCCAGCCCTTCTTCGTCGCCGCCCAGTTCACCGGCACGGAAGGGAAGTTCGTTTCCGTTCCCGATACGGTTCGGGCCTTCAAGGAAATCCTCGAAGGCAAGCATGACGATCTGCCGGAGCAGGCCTTCTATATGGTCGGCGGCATCGAGGAAGTTATCGAAAAGGCAAAGAGGCTGTCGGAATAGCCGGAGGATAGCACATGGCAGATGAACTGTTGTTGGAAATAATCACCCCGGAAAAAATGGCCTTCAGCGGCAAGGTAGAAGAGGTAACCGTACCGGGAAGTGAAGGAGAATTCGGGGTCCTGAGAGGTCACGCGTCATTGCTGAGTTCCATTCAGATCGGCGAATTGAGCTATACCCAGAACAACAAAAAGGTTGCCTACGCGGTGGATACGGGGTATGCAGAGGTGTTGGCCAGCAAGGTGACCATCCTCGTCGAAGGAGCGGAGCGCTCCGACATGATCGACCGGGATCAGGCCCGGAAGGACAAAGAAGAGGCGGAAGCCAAATTGGCCAAGATGGCCAAGGAAGACGCCGATTACGAACGGGTCAAGGCCGCGGTGACCAATGCGGAAACCCGTCTGAAAGTGGCGGAAAGGGGCTGAGCGCCCCCACGGGGAATAGACCGTGCCGTTGCGCCTCAAGCAGCAAGTCGAAAGGCCGGAGAAGTTGCTTCTCCGGCCTTTTTTTCTTGCCTCAATCCACATGGGCGATGAAGATATCAACGATCTCGAATTCCCGCACCCCCCCCGGGGCGTTTACCCGGGCCGTATCTCCGATGGTTTTCCCCACCAGGGCCTTGCCCAAAGGCGAGGTTACGGATATCTTGTTCCTGCCGATATCCGATTCGTGGGGTCCGACCAACTGGTAGGTGATATTTTTACCTTTTTTGACATCCTCAATAATCACGGAGGTACCGAAGACGATCCGGTCCGTGGAGAGATTTTTGAGATCGATGATCTCTGATGTGGCCAGGTTGTTCTCCAGTTCCTGAATCTTGCCGTGGATGAAGGCCTGCCGTTCCTTCGCGGCGGTGTATTCCGCGTTTTCAGATATATCTCCGTGAGCCCGGGCCGCCTCGATGTCCCGGACGTTTTCCGGTACCGCCACGGTCTTGAGGTGCTCCAATTCCCTTTTGATCTTTTCAAAACCTACTTTGGTAATGGGTGCTTTCTTCATGATCCACGGACTCCCTGCCGGCATAATCCCGCCGAGTGTGATGACTCATCCCTAATGGATAATAACCGTGCTGTCAAGGCGGATTTAACCGGAGGAATGCCACCGGGCCACGAAGATCGTGAGGAAGGATTGCCAATCCGGTTCCATGAAGATTGACGCCTGTTCAATTACTTGCGCCAGTTTTAGATTTGTGTTAGGGAGCGACAAGCATGTATGACAATTACCAACGCGATATAAACTATTTGCGGGTTTCCATTACCGACCGCTGCAATTTGCGTTGCCGGTATTGCGTTCCCAAGGAAGGGCTGTCCCTTATCGGCCACGACGACATCCTGAGGTACGAGGAGATCCTCCGGATCGTACGGATCGCCGTTGGACTCGGCATTGCCAAAGTCCGGGTAACGGGTGGCGAACCGCTGGTCCGGCGGGGAGTGATAACCTTTATGACCGCCCTCAAAGTCATACCGGGGATCGAGGACCTCAGCCTCACCACCAATGGCATCCTGCTGGAGAGGTATGCCGCGGATCTGCGCGCCGCCGGGGTGTGCCGCCTCAATATCAGTCTGGACTCTCTGAACCGGGAAAAGTACTACTACATTACCCGGGGGGGGTCGCTGGCCAATGCCCTCCGGGGTATCGACGCGGTTTTCGAGCAGGGTTTCGCCCCAATCAAGATCAATGTGGTAGCGATGAAAGGTTTCAATGACGATGAAATCCTCGATTTTGCCCACCTGACTCTGAGCCGTCCCTTCCAGGTGCGATTCATCGAGCTGATGCCGGTAGGTCATACCGGCCGGGATAATCTCGGCAAGTATCTGGCCTGCGAAGAGATCATGGGGACAATCGAGAGGAACTATCCCCTCCTGCCGGTTAACGGTGCCCGGGACCGGACGGACGGCCCGGCCAGAATCTATCGCATCGACGGCGGCGCCGGCGAAATAGGTTTCATCACCGCGATGAGCAGTCACTTCTGTCACCAGTGCAACCGTCTGCGCCTGACGGCGGAAGGACATCTACGTTCCTGCCTCTTTTCCGACGCGGAGATCGACTTGAAGGGTCCCCTACGCTCCGGATGCGGGGATGACCGGATCGAAGCCCTCATCAAGGAGGCAATCGCCAATAAGCCCCGGAAACACGAGATCCGCCCGGAGGGAAACTACATCCGGGAATGCGGGAAGAACATGTCGGCAATCGGAGGTTGAGGGGTTTGATCTTTACGGAAGAGATTGCCCGATCCTATGACAACTGGCGTGATACGCCCCCCGGACGTTATATCGACAGCCGGGAAAAAAGCCTGATTCTCGATTTGACTCAGCCCCGGGGCGGGGAGCGGCTTTTGGACGTGGGCTGCGGGACGGGGGATCATCTCTGGCTTTTCCGGCGCAAGGGGTGCGATGTAACTGGTCTGGACGCTTCAGCCCCCATGCTGGAACAGGCCCGCCGGAAACTGGGCGCCAAGGCGGATTTTTACCTGGGAGCCGCGGAAGATCTCCCCTTTTCCGACAATGAGTTCGACATTGTCACGCTGATCACCGCGCTGGAGTTTACCGCCGATCCCGAACAGGCCCTTCGCGAAGCCATCCGGGTTTGCCGGGGCCGGGTATTTATCGGCGTCCTCAATAAATTTTCCTGTCTGGGCATGGCCAGGCGGATCTCCGCTACCTTCGGCCCTTCCCTGTACAATCATGCCCGTTTTTTCAGTATCGGGGCGCTGGCGGCGATGATCCGCCGCCAACTGGCGGGGGTTCGGGTCCGATGGGGGAGCGTAATCTTCCTGCCCTCCGGCTGGTATGGATTCGCCGCCGGTCTCGAGGAGATCTTCCCCGTAATGAACAATCCCTTCGGTGCTTTTCTGGGTTTGTCGTTTTCCGTTACCTTTACGCAGGTTACTCTTCAGGAGCCAATCCGGGAGACGTTAACCATCGGCGCCGAAGGCCGGCGGCCCGTGCCCGGGGTGGTGAGGGTGATTAAATGACCAGGGAAGCCATGCTTTTTGAACCGCTGGCGGACGGACAGGTACGGTGCCTCCTCTGCGCCCACCGCTGTCTAATCAAGGAGGGCCGGCGGGGTATCTGCGGGGTCCGGGAGAACTGCGACGGAGTGCTATACAGCCTCGTCTATGGCGCGGTGATCGCGGAAAACATCGACCCCATCGAGAAAAAGCCCTTTTTCCATCTCCATCCGGGATCGCGGTCCTATTCCCTGGCCACGGTGGGATGCAATTTCCGGTGCCGGTTCTGCCAGAATCACGAGATCTCCCAACTGCCCCGGGAGGCGGGGACGGTACCGGGGAAAAATGCTACCCCCGCCGAGATCGTGGCCCGGGCCGTCGACGCCGACGCCCGGACCATTGCCTACACCTACACTGAGCCGACGGTATTCTTCGAATTTGCCTATGATATCTCCCGTCTTGCCCGGGAGCGGGGGATAAAAAACGTTTTTGTCACCAACGGCTACCTAAGTGAAGAGGCGCTGGCGACCATCTCTCCCTATCTCGATGGGGCCAATGTGGACCTGAAATCCTTTCGAGATGATTTTTACCGACAACAATGCGGTGCCCGACTCCAGCCGGTTCTCGATACCCTCGTGCGCATGAAAACGGCGGGGATATGGGTGGAAGTCACGACCCTGCTGATTCCGGGGCTCAACGACAGCGAGGAGGAAATCGATCAAATCGCCGCCTTCCTGGCCGGGTTGGGTAAGGAAACCCCCTGGCATATCAGCAGATTCCACCCCCGCTACCAAATGAACGACCTTCCAGCCACTCCCCGAGAGCGGCTCCAGAAGGCCCGGGAAATCGGCCGGGCCCAGGGCCTCAAGTATGTTTACAGTGGCAATGTTCCCGGGGATGAAGGGGAAAACACCTTTTGTCCGGGATGCGGCCGACTCCTGATCGGGCGTTACGGATTTTGTGTGGAGAGTATGATGCTCAGGAACGCCGCCTGCATGCATTGCAGGACCCCGCTGGACGGCGTCTTTTAACCATTCCAGTTCAGTTCATCCTCGTCATAGGTCCGTGACAGGATCTCCCGGGCCCGCTCCCACTCCCGCTCGGGAACGACGATCGTCACTTCCCCCAGGCCGTCGATGGTGATGGCATAGATCGCCCCGGCCGCCTCGTAACGGAGACGGGCCGGAATACCGTCGGCTTCCAGTCGGCCGACGATGACATGGGCGATATTCAGACCGCCGACCCGGCATACCTCTCGCCAATAACCGCCTTCCATCTCTTCTCTTTTTTCCATGCCCCCGATCATACTATATATTGTGGTCGAACTCAAGCCTTACATATATGTTGTATTTTTTCTTTACAAAGAGGCCCCCTTTTGGTAGAGTGCGCCCAATCGTAGCGCGAGGGACAAGCAGGGGGCAATGAAATTAAAAAATCTGGAAATCAAGGGATTTAAGTCCTTTCGGGACAAGGTGGCCCTCGACTTTGCGGTGGGGGTGAGCGCCGTCGTGGGTCCCAACGGCTGCGGGAAGAGCAACGTGGTGGACGCCATCCGCTGGGTGATTGGGGAGCAGCGGGTCAAGAGTCTCCGGGGCGTCAGGATGGAGGATGTAATCTTCAACGGCGCTCAAGAGGCGGAACCGGTCGGGATGGCGGAGGTTTTCATGTCTCTGGCGGCGGAAGGTCTTGCCTTTCCGGATCCATACCATGATTGTGCCGAGGTGGTAATCTCCAGGCGGCTCCTGCGGAACGGTGAGAGCGAATATGCCATCAACGGCCTGCCCTGCCGTCTCCTCGACGTCCGGGAATTCTTTATGGGCGCCGGGGTGGGCACCCGGACCTATTCGATCGTGGAACAGAACAGCGTGGCTTCTCTGGTTGAGGCAAAGCCGGAGGAACGGCGGCAGTTTATCGAGGAAGCGGCGGGCATTTCCAAATACAAGACGCGCAAGGAGGCGGCGCAGCGGAAGCTGGAGGCCACCAATCAGAACATCCTGCGTTTGAACGATATCCTCCGGGAGGTGAAAACACAGCTCAACGCCCTTTCCCGGCAGGCCCGGCGAGCCGAGCAGTATCGTCAGCTCCGGAATTCCCTTCGGGAGGATGAGCTTGCGGTGGCCCGGGATGCCTATGGCGCCCTCCACCGGGAACAGGAAGAACGGTCGCGGCAGCTCCAGAACTGTCGGCAGCGGGAAGAGGAGCTCCATACGGCTCTAATGGGTTGCGAGGCATCGCTGGCGGCGGCCCGGATCGAGGTTCTGGACCGGGAAGCGGAGCGTTCCCGGTGTCAGGAACATATTTATCAGCTCCGCACGGCCGTGCAGGTCAAGGAGCAGGGGATTGAATTTACCCGGGGCAAAATAGCCGATCTCGAGGCCCGGCAACAACGGCTGGCGGAGGAAATACGGCAGTTTCAGACCCGTCATGAGGAACTTGGGCGGGAACGAGAAAGACTCGCGGCTTTGCAGCATATCCTCTCCACCGACATGGCGGAGATCGAGAGGGACGTCGCGGAACGGGAACGACGGATCTCTACTCTCAAGGGGGATTTGGCAGCCCGGCAGCAGCGTCTGGAAGAGAACAAGAGCCGGCTCATCGATGCAGCGGCGGAGAAATCACGGTTGAGCAACAATTGCAGCCACCTCCTCAAGGGTCTCGAGGAAATTACCCGAAAAGAGGAGAGAAACGCCAGGGAAATCGCCGAACAGCGCGGCCAGGAAGAACGTCTGCGGGAGAAAGTGGCGGGCATCGAGACTACTTTGAAGGACGATCTGCACTGTCTTGAGGAGTTGCGCCGTAGACGGGAGGAGGGGACGGTGGAGTGGGAAGACGCCGTGCGGGAGATGCAGGAGACGGAGGAGCGGATCGACGGTCTCAAGGAGGAATTTAGCAGCCGCACTTCCCGTCTGGCCTCCCTGAAAGAGCTGCACGACGGCTATGTGTGGTGCAATGAAGCCACCCGATCGATTATGACGGCCAAAGCGGCCGACAGTCTCAAGGGCGTGGATCGGGATCAGGTGATCGGACTTGTGGTCGAGCAGCTCCGTGTCCCCCGGGAGTACGAGACGGCGGTGGAAGCCGTTCTGGGAGAGAAATTGCAATATGTGATTGTCCGGAGCCAGGAAGCTGGTGTTCAGGCCATCGATTATTTGAAGGAAGCAGCGGTGGGCAGAACCAGTTTTGTCCCGCTCGCGGTCCGCCACAGCACACCGGGCGTACATGCCGAACACCTGCGGGAAACGGAGCGTCTCCTGGAGCGGATTGAGGTGCAGGACGGCTTTCGGGGCATCGCCGAGTACCTACTTGGGGACGTCCTCCTCATCCCCGACCTCCGGAACGGTCTTGCCCTCTGGAACAGGAACGGTTTCCGGGGCACTTTCGTGACACCGGACGGAGACACGATCAGTCCCCAGGGGGTTCTGACCGGCGGCCGCAACGGTAACGGCGCCCGGAGCCTGCTGAAGAACAAGCGGGAAATTGAGACCCTGGAGGAGGAGATCCATGGCCTTTCCGCCTCCTTGCAGACCGATACGGCCCGGCGGAAGGAATTGGCCGCCCGGGTGGTGCGAAGCGAGGAGGATCTCGAGGAAATGACCGCCGCCATCCACGCCCGGGAGTTGCAGTGGAACAGCCGCCAAAAGGACCTGGAAAGATTTGAAGCGGAATGTAAGCGCCTGCGGCAGACCCGGAAGGTGCTCGAGTTCAACGGTGAAAGCCAGGCCGAGGAACGCCTGCTGCTCGATGAAAAACTGCAAAGCGGCCGGGCGGAGCTGGAGAACCAGAGACAGCGGGAGGAGGCGGCGCGGGAGGAGGCGGCGGGCCTGCAGGAGGAAGTGGACCAACTGCGCCGGGATCTGGAGACCCGCGCCGGGGAACTGACGGAGGAAAAGGTCCGCCAGGCGTCCATGGCGGAGCAGAATAAATCCGTTGTCAAACAATGGGAGCGTTTACAGGCCGAGGTTGCGGACTTGAAAGAGACGATGCGGAAGGGTGGAGACGATTCCCTTTCCTGGACGCGACAGCTCGAAGAACTGCGGAAGGCGGCGGTCCGGGACAAAGCGGAGCTCATGGAACTCTACGCGGCGCTGGCGGAATTGGAAAAGGAACTGGCGGACAAGGGAAATCTTCATGCCCTGGCCGAGACATCACTGCGGGATTGGGAAGGGAAGCGGCAGGAAACGAAGGAACGGTATGAGCGGATCGGGCGGGAAGGGAGGAAACTGGAGTCCGAAGTCCGGGAGCTCGACTATCAGTTGGACGGCCTGATCCGCATGTGCGCGGAGAAACATCAAATCGACCTGACCGAATCGCCGCTGACGGAGCCGCCCCTGAGCGAGGAGGAGCGGCGGCTCCGGGAGGACCGGATCGAGAAAAACCGCCGGAGCGCCGCCGCCTTCGGGGAAGTGAACCTGCTGGCGATCAACGAATACGAACAACTGCAGGAACGGTTCGCATTTCTTAATTCCCAGTCCCGGGACCTCAATGCGTCCCTGAATACCCTGCAGCAGACCATTGCCAAGATCAACAGGGTCTCCCGGCAGCGCTTTGCCGAAACCTTCGAGGCGGTGCGCGGTTCCTTCCGGGATGTCTTCTCCCGGATATTCCCGGGCGGCAAGGGCGAGCTTTATCTGACCGATGAAAGCGACCTCCTGGAGACCGGGGTGGACATCGATATCCGGATCCCCGGCAAGAGATCCCAGAACATCAGCCTGCTGTCCGGCGGCGAAAAATCCCTGGCGGCCATTGCCCTGATTTTGGCCATCATTCTGTACCGGCCTACCCCCTTCCTTGTTCTCGACGAGGTTGACGCGGCCCTTGACGACGCCAATATTTCCCTCTTTGCGAAGATCATCCGGGAGATTGCCGTCAATTCCCAGGTTATTCTCATCACCCACAACAAGAAGACCATGGAAGTAGCGGAGAATCTCTTCGGCGTCACCATGCAGAAACAGGGGATATCCACCGTGGTGTCCGTGTCCCTGAACCGATCCTGAACCTTGCGTTGACGACATCGTAAAAAGTCCATATGCGGCGTTGCGCTTCATCCTTCGTCACTGCGACGTACGCACAAGTACGCCTCATTCCTCAGGATTCGCGCGCCTTGCCTCTGGAGCTTTTTACTTCGTCGTCTCCATCATGACTTTTTACGAATTCATCTTGCGTTGCCTTTCTCCCCGCGTTTTCCGTCCGCGGAGTCCTTCTTTCCCATGTGTCCCCCCCTTTTGTCTTCGCCTCCCGTCTTTACTTCTCCGGGAAAAACGGTTAAAGGAGGCTTGCCTTTTTCAACGGAAAAAGGGGACGGTGAAAAAGGGGGACAGTTCTCTTTTTCGGGAACCTTACCCCTCCTCAGATCCAGAGGGCAGGCGTGAGAAACGATGCTTGATTTCTCCCGTCGGTCACAGGAGGAAAAACGAGGTGAAGCATGCTGGATGTATTTAAGAAAAAAGGTTTTTTTGACAAACTGAAGGCCGGATTGGCCAAGACCAGGGATATCCTGCTCACCGATGTGGACGATCTCATTCTGGGAGAAAAAAAGATCGATCAGGAGCTGTTTGACGAGTTGGAAGAGGTGCTGATCCGTGCGGACATCGGGCCGGCCTTCACCTATGAATTGATCGAGAAGATGAAGGACCAGGTCAAACGGAAAGAATTAAGCCGCGCCGATTTGTTGAAGAAGATCCTGCGAGATACCATAAAGGAGATCCTGACGGGTCAGGATGCCGCTTTAAAGATCCCGCCCGAGGGGATCTACACCGTTATGGTGGTGGGGGTCAACGGGACCGGCAAGACCACGACCATCGGCAAGATTGCCTATGAACTGAAAAGCCGGGGGGAGCGGGTCCTCCTGGTGGCCGCGGACACCTTTCGTGCGGCGGCCATCGAGCAATTGGAGGTTTGGAGCAACCGCGCCGGCGCCCCGCTGATCAAGCAGCGGCCCAACGCCGATCCGGCGGCGGTGGTTTTTGACGCCATCCAGGCGGCGAAAGCGGGGAAAGGGCGAATCCTCATCGTCGATACGGCGGGACGGCTCCACACCAAGCTAAATCTCATGGAAGAACTGAAAAAGATGAAGCGCATCGTAGCGAGAGAGCTCCCGGGCGGACCGCAGGAGGTGCTCCTGGTCGTTGATGCCACCACGGGACAAAACGGGCTGGTTCAGGCCAAGATGTTCAAGGAGGAGGTAGGGGTCACGGGCATCGTCCTGACGAAACTCGACGGGACGGCCAAGGGCGGGATAGTCATCCGGATTGCCAAAGAGCTTAATATCCCTATTCGCTATATCGGTGTCGGCGAAGGTCTGGAAGACCTCCAGCCCTTTGACGGCAATGCCTTTGTGGAAGCCCTTTTCGGTGCGGAAAGGCAGTGAGGCGGCGATGAAGATCCTCGAATGCGTCCCCAATTTCAGTGAAGGCCGGTCGCCGAAAAAGGTCCGGGAGATTACGGCGGCCGCGGCGGCCGTCCCCGGGCTAAGCATCCTGGACTATTCCTGGGACACCGACCATCACCGCAGTGTCGTGACTTTTCTAGGGGCGCCGGAAGATGTTTATGAAGCGGCCCTGGCGGCAGGCGGCAAGGCCCTGGAGATAATCGACCTGAGAGGCCATGACGGGGTTCACCCCCGGATCGGCGCCGTGGACGTCGTGCCCTTCATCCCCCTGGCAGAGACGCAAATGGCGGAAGCGGTTTACTGGGCGCATCGCTTTGGCCGCACCTTTGCGGAACGTCACGGTGTCCCTGTTTTCTTCTATGGGGAGGCGGCAGTCAATCCGGCCCGCCGGCAGCTTCCGGACATCCGCCGGGGCGGACTGGCGGGTCTGATCGACCGGCTGTGCAACAGAGGCTGGTATCCGGATGCCGGGCCATCCGCCTGTCCCGAGCGCGCCGGGGCGGTGGCGGTGGGGGCCCGGATGCCCTTGATCGCCTATAACATCAACCTGAAGACCGCGGATATTGCCTTGGCCAAGCGGATTGCCGGGCGAATCCGGGAGGCCAACGGCGGTCTGCCCGGGGTCAGGGCAATCGGGGTCTTTCTGGCCAGCCGCAAACTGGCCCAGGTGTCCATGAACCTGACCGATTTTCGTGTCACCTCCCTCCAGGATGCCTTTGATTTCGTAAGCCGTGAGGCGGCTGCGGCGGGGATGGAGGTCCTGGAGTCGGAACTGATCGGCTTGGCCCCGCAGGCCGCCCTGAATGCGGAAACGGCCGCGGCGATCCTTCTGAGGGATTTTTCTCCGGCAAGAATAATCGAGACCCATCTGCGGAATGTGGAAGAACCGCGGGCCGGTGCGGATCCACCCTGACACACATCGGCAAAGCTGGGTATCGTTCATAATTTCCGCCGGGTCCGACCGCTACGAACCTTTTCCGGTTTCTGCCAGAAATTCTTTCCGGATCGGGAAGCAAGAAGATCAAAAAAAGACGCCGCGGTCGATGAAACCGCGGCGTCTTGATCGGTTACGCTGAGGGTTATAGAGGCTTTACGTTTTCCGCTGCCGGACCCTTCTTGCCCTGCTGGATGTCAAAGCTTACGCGCTGGCCTTCCTGAAGGGTCTTAAAACCGGAACCCTGGATGGTGCTGTAGTGAACAAAAACGTCGCCGCCGTCATCTTTTTCGATGAAGCCGAAGCCTTTTTGCTCATTGAACCATTTAACTTTTCCTTCTGGCATTTCCTGCATCCTCCTTTCTGTAAAGTCGGATTGCATCTCTGACAGAAAGATAAGCTCCGCTGTACTTCAAAATGCCTTTTTCCAATCTTTACTACTTGTTCTCCCCCCCGCTTGTCACAGCGGCGGAGATAAGATCTATGGGTCGGCATATAGTACGGCGCCTGAGCGCTGTCAAGCATTTTGTCAAAATATTTTCATGCCCAAGATTCGGTGAAGATGCCGAAGATATTTACATCGTTTGTGGCGCAGCCATGGAGAAGAAAGGTTTTGTAAAACGTTAATCAATAATTCTTGACTTTGTTGGGAAACAGACATATTAAAAGTTGGATGTGTCTGCCGCCATAGGGCGGCGCCGGCCCGAAAGCATAAGACGAGGCCTCACAAAAGAGATTTTGAAGTGTCATGGACAGCCGCCATGTTCTTTGAGATGGCGGCTTTTTTTGTACCTCCTGAATGATGAAACGACTGAAGATTTGCCTGATCAATCCCCGGTTCGAGCCTTCCTATTGGGGGATGGACTACGCCCTGCCCATTTACCCCGGCAGCAAGCTGTGCACTATGACCACCGGCGCCTTGCCCCATCTGGCCGGGCTGATCCCGGATCACGACGTCTATCTTCTCGATGAAAATGTCGAGGAAATCGATTTCGGGACCATGAAGGATTACGATCTGGTGGGCGTTACGGGCATGATCGTCCAGAAGGACCGGATGCGCTCCATTCTCCTCCGTCTCCGGGAAATAAAGGTTTTCACCGCCGTAGGCGGCGCCTATGCCTCTGTGGAGGAGGATTTCTTCACCGGCCTGTGCGATGTGCTTTTTTCCGGCGAGGCCGATGATACCTGGCCCGAGTTTGTGGCCGCCTTCGCTGCCGGCAGTCCGTGTAAAAAACTCTACCGCCAGGAAAATCGAACAGTGATGACCACCCTGAATAAACCGCGCTACGACCTCCTGAAGGTTGACCGGTACGCGTCGGGATCGGTTCAGTTTTCACGCGGTTGTCCTTTTCAATGCGAGTTTTGCGACATTATTGTTACCTTTGGACGCCGCCCGCGGACCAAGAGTCCGGAACAGCTTCTCGAAGAGCTGGACGATATGCGCAAAGTCGGATTTTTCTCCTGCTTTATCGTGGACGACAATTTCATCGGCGACAAAAAGGCGGCCAAGGCATTGCTCCGGCTCATCATCCCGTGGCAGCGCAAACACGGTTATCCCCTGCGGCTCATGACGGAGGCAAGCATCAACCTGGCCGACGACGCGGAACTGCTGGAACTCATGTATCATGCAAATTTTCGCTCCGTCTTCATCGGTATCGAGACGCCGCGCCTGTCGTCCCTCCAGGAGACGAAGAAATATCAGAACACCTCGGGGGGGACCCTGAAGGAAAAAATCGACCGGATCCGGAATGCCGGTCTGGACATCAACGGCGGCTTCATCGTCGGGTTCGATCATGACGACATCGCGGTGTTGGATGATCAATTCTCCTTCATTCAGGAAAACGGCATTCTCCTGGCCATGGTGGGTATGCTGGTGGCCGTGCCCAAGACGCCGCTCTTCAAACGCCTGGAAAAGGAGGGTCGGCTGAGAAGGGAAGATCCCAACTGCAATATCGTGCCCAAACAGATGTCCTCCGGAGAACTCCAGCAGGGCTACTGGGATCTCCTCACCCGCCTCTACGCGCCCGAGGCCTTTCTCGACCGTTATTTCCAGGTTTTTCTGTTTCCCGAGTTCAACCGCCGGCGGGCGGAGATATGCGATCTGGCCAACGAAGGGAAAAGACTTCCCACTCTGGCCTACGGTTTGATCCTCTTATGGAATCTGTTCTGGACACTCTTCCGGGACGGCAGCTTGGGCAAGGTCGGAAGAGTCTATGTCCGATATTTTTTTGGCCGCAGTATCGGTTATCGAAACGACATCATCGGTTTCGCCCAGTATATGAACCGATGTGCAACACATTGGCATTTCTACAAGTTTACCCGGGAAGGGGTGGCGGGACGCCTGCGCCTGTTCAATTCCGGTTGAGAAATCATCAGACAAATTCCGATCTGAATCGTCAAAAATCCTTACCCGAGCCGTCACCTTTTTCCCAGCCCATATTCATCCGGAGCCCGATTGTTGAAAATGGCGTTCCGGATTATACTGCCCCCGAAAGAAACAAAGGAGAAAAAACCATGAAAACCATCCTCGGTGCACGAATCGAATTCAATCCCCAGCGCGACGTCCTGGGGAAGATGATAGAGAGAAATCGGAACGGTTTTAATAATCATCCAGCCGGTCTGAAAGGATTATAACCCGGAGCGGGGAAGGAGGCGAAAGCCATGAGAAAGACCGGTGCCAGAGACAGAGAAAGATTCGCCAAGAAGGCGGGCAAGACCTGGTTGGATCCCATGTGCACCCCGGTGGAACCCCGGTAACGGCGGGTTCACGGCAGAGGTGCCGGTTGTTAACCGCAGAGAGAGAGAGGAGGAGCAAATCATGAAGAAGGATAAACGGACATACCGGGATTGGACGGACCCCATGTGCACGCCTTATCGGTATAAAAAAGGCTGAGCGTACGGGGAACCCGCATATCGGGGCCGCCGTAAATATTGGCGGTGCTTGCCGGAAGAGGCGATAAGAAACGGAACGTGCGGATACCTGCCTCTCTCAAAAATTAAGGGCGGAGTCGATGAGACTTCGCCCTTAGTTTTTTAAAACGCCGGGGACATGCCGGCGGCGGTTACCGAACCCGACAAAATCGCTCTCGTGGAGACGCCGGTGATAAATGAGTGCATGCCAACCTCCTTGCCTCGACTAATGCCCCGATAGACCTTTTCACGGGGCCGTAGTTTCTGTTATTGACGGCATCGTAAAAAGTCCGGATGCTTCGAAAGCGCTTCATCCTTCGTCACGGCGACGTACGTCCCAGTACTTATCATTCCTAATGATTATAGCGTCTTAACTGCTGAGCATTTTACGATGCCGTCCCAAATGGGACATTTTGGGCTCGCTACTTCTTATTCCAGCCTTTTCATGGTGCGCCGATACAGATCGGTGAAACGGTTGTATTGTTCAATCCCCTCCGTCACATATGCTTCCATGGCTGGTGTTATGTCCTTGATTATCTTCGCCGGATTGCCGGCCACGATTTTTCTTGCCGGAATATGCAGGCCTTGTGAGACCACCGCTCCGGCCGCGACGATGGCCTCACGCTCGCAGACGACCCCGGGCAGGAGGATGGCCCCCATGCCGATGACGCATCGCTCCCCGATGGTCACATCGTGAAGGACGGCATTATGGCCGACGATCACGTTTCTGGCCACGTTCACCCTTTCTCCGGGGTTGACATGCACTGTGGCATTGTCCTGGATGCTTGTCGACGGGCCGATTACGATCGGGCCGCAGTCGCCGCGGATCACCGCCCCGGCGGCAATGTGGCATCGAGTGCCGATCGTTACTTCGCCGATGACCACCGCCTCCGGATGGATGAACGCGGTCTTCGCTATGGTCGGCGCCTTTCCGGCGAATTCATAGATGGGCATGGTTATTCCTCTATTTCCTAATCACCTTGATATTTCTCGGTTGTTAATGTAACCATTTCCCCCAGGGATCTCAAAAAGCCCCATAAAAGGCGGGACAGAATGAGACTAAAAACAGGCTAAGCGAATTACGATTAATCGATCGCATAAATCAAGTAAAAATGTGTCTGATATATAGGCCCGTTTGCCATCGCTTATACTGCCGCTATAATCCTTGCTGCTTTCGCCGCCGACAATGAAAGCGAGGTCAAATTAAGACATGGGAACAATTATCGACATAACCCTTGAAGAAATTCGCTGTATTATAAATGAAGGGCTGGATTCGGAAGGCGCGCTTCGTATTCTCAAGATTCTTGATGGTCCCCGGTATTCAAAGGAATTTATAGAAGAACTTACTATCTATAGCGAACTGCTTCCATTGGGCCGCGAAAGGCCCTTTTCCCCGGAGCAGCGTTATCTGCATTTCCTGTGGGATGCCTTCGACAAGCTGCCCATCTGCCTCAACGCAAATGTCGGAATCCTTTTCCGTAGGCTTATCGCTGAGCGACTTTTCAAAAGATGCGGCGACGGCTTTATTGCCGAAGAGAATTTTAGGTTCAATTTTGGGCAATATATTGAGGTTGGAGATTTTGTCTTTTTCAACCGCGGGGTCTTTGTCGATTCAAAAGGAGGCGTAATTATCGGCAACAATGTTGCTATAACAGAAGATGTGAGGATATTCACCCACAGCCATTCTGAATCATCGCACATCATCAGGGAGTATAAACCAGTAATTATAAAAGATTACGCCAAAATTTACACCGGTGCCGTCATTCTGCCTGGTGTCACCATAGGAGAACAGGCTATCGTGGCATCACATTCCCTGGTTACAAAAGACGTTCCTGACAATACACTCGTGGCCGGGATGCCGGCACAGGTGGTCCGGGAACGGAAGACAGAGGGGAGAGTCGGCGATGATCTGGATCATATATGGCTTTTTTAGTAAGGCAGGTTCCTCTTTGTTATCCTAAAAACTATACCACCTCTTTCTATATTTACTGATGCCCCCGGGGCGATTCGAACGCGCGGCACACGGATTAGGAATTAAAAATACCCTATCCAAAACAGGCTAAATATGCGATTTTACAGCGTTGTGCTTTGGCTCTCTTGGCTATAATTTAGTCAAGAGAGCCACTTTTTTTACTTTTTTACCCACCAAGTCACCCACTATTTCTTCGGTGGGTTTGAGGGTTTTGGCGCAGGTGGCGATGGCGGAACATATAAGAGTGAGCTCCCAATCTTTTGGACAAAATTTATACGTTAAAAGTGTCTATTAGGTAGCTTTTAAATATAAAACATGATAGTCAGCCCTGCGTATAAAAGCCGTTAAACGAGTTCCAGCACCCATAACAGTTCTGGAGGGAAAATATGACTGGCTTGCAAACCCCCATTTCTTGAAAGAATATGGGGGTTTATTTTATGTGTCATAAAGTCACGATGGCTTTATGTGCTCCGCCTCCAAGTCATAGTAATCATCCAACATGATAACAATACAAGGGAAAAATACTGATGTTTGAACAGGCATTCAAAAACATTGACGATGTCCTTTGGAAAGAGGCCGGTTGCACTACCGAACTTGATTATACGGAGCAGACTTCATGGCTCCTATTCCTTAAATACCTTGACGATCTGGAAAAAGACAAGGCTATGGAAGCCGAGCTTGAGGGAAAGCAGTATTCCTTCATCCTGAGCGAACCTTACCGATGGGAGTCATGGGCGGCACCTAAAGGAAAGGACGGCAAACTTGACCATAACAAGGCTTTGACAGGCGATGACCTGCGCGACTTTGTCAATCAAAAGCTCTTTCCCTACCTCCACGGCTTCAAACAAAAAGCCAGTGGGCCAAACACAATTGAATACAAGATCGGAGAGATATTCGGAGAAATCAAAAACAAGATTTCCAGCGGATATAACCTGCGCGAGATCATCGACCATATTGATGAGCTTCGTTTCCGCTCCCAGGCAGAAAAGCATGAGCTATCCCACCTCTATGAAGCCAAGATCAAGAATATGGGCAATGCTGGGCGTAATGGCGGTGAGTATTACACGCCCCGTCCCCTGATTCGTGCCATTGTGAAGGTGGTGAAGCCCCAGATTGGAGAACGCATATATGACGGAGCTTGTGGATCAGCGGGATTCTTGTGCGAATCGTTTGTTTACCTGAAGGGGAGCAAAAACCTGACCACGAATGATCTAAGGATGCTTCAGGATCGGACATTCTACGGGAAAGAAAAGAAGTCCCTTGCCTACATCATCGCCATCATGAACATGATCCTACATGGCATCGAGGCGCCAAACATCATTCACACCAACACCCTCACGGAAAATCTTGCCGACATTCAGGAAAAAGACCGCTATGATGTGGTTCTTGCCAATCCCCCCTTTGGCGGCAAGGAACGTAAAGAGGTGCAACAGAACTTTCCCATCCGAACCGGTGAAACTGCGTTCCTATTCCTACAGCACTTTATCAGAATAATGAAAGCCGGGGGGCGTGGCGGCATCGTCATTAAAAATACCTTCCTGTCCAACACTGATAATGCCTCTGTAAGTCTGCGCAAGATGCTTCTCGAAAGCTGTAACCTTCACACCGTCCTTGACTGTCCCGGAGGGACATTCTTGGGTGCGGGGGTGAAAACAGTTGTGCTGTTCTTTGAAAAAGGAGCGCCAACTCGTAAAACATGGTTCTACCAGCTTGACCCTGGCCGGAGCCTGGGGAAAACAAATCCTCTTAATGATGATGATCTTTCTGAATTTGTCGAGCTGCAAAAGACCCTTGCGGATTCGCCCAAGAGTTGGAGCGCGGACACCAAGGGCATCGACCAGACCACCTTCGACCTCTCCGTGAAGAACCCCAACATCGGCGATGTCGTTAAGCACCGCACCCCGCAGGCGATCATGGACGAAATCGCCGCGTTGGACGCCGAGAGCGCGGAGGTGCTGGAAACTATCAAAGGGTTGCTCGCATGAAAACGAGGTGGCAGACAAAAACGTTTGGCGAACTCTGCGGATTTGTCCGGGGTCCTTTTGGTGGTAGCTTGAAAAAATCTGTCTTCGTGGAGGATGGCTATGCAGTTTACGAACAGCAACATGCCATATACAACCAGTTTGATGACATTCGGTATTTCATTGATGAAGCCAAGTTCAAAGAGATGATACGGTTCGAGCTTCTTCCAAACGACTTAATAATGAGCTGCTCCGGCACAATGGGACGTGTAGCTATTGTCCCCAATGACATTAAACGAGGAATCATCAACCAAGCATTGCTTAAACTGACTCCATCAAAAGCTATTTTGCCGGAGTATTTGAAGCACTGGATGGATAGCACCGACTTTCAAAATAGCTTGAAAGAACAATCTGGAGGCGCTGCAATCCAGAATGTGGCATCAGTCAGTATTCTCAAAGAAATCTCTGTCACATTCCCTCCCCTTCCCGAACAACAACGAATTGTCAAAATCCTTGACGAAGCCTTTGAAGGCATAGCCATTGCCAAGGCCAACGCTGAAAAGAACCTCCAGAATGCCCGCGCCATTTTTGAAAGCTACTTAAATGATGTGTTTACCAAGAAGGGTGAGGGGTGGGTGGAGAAGAGGCTTGGGGAGGTATATGACGTTCGTGATGGAACTCACGATTCACCAAAGTATCATAAAACGGGTTTCCCTCTTGTCACATCAAAGAATTTAAAAAGGGAGGGGCTATGTTTCGAGGGAGTTAATCTAATCAATGAGCAAGATTACAAAAAAATAAACCAGCGTAGTGCCGTCCAAAAAGGGGATGTCCTTTTCGCTATGATAGGAACCATTGGTAATCCGACGCAAGTCATGATTGAGCCCAATTTCGCAATTAAAAATGTTGCTCTGTTCAAAATTCCCGATGGCCAAAATGGGGCATTTTTAAAATACTATTTAGCCTCAGAATGGGTTACTTCAAAGATGATGCAGGAGGCAAAGGGCACGACACAGAAATTTGTCGGTCTTGGTTATTTAAGAAGCTTCCCAATCAAGATTCCCCCATTATCCAGACAGTTTGAACTTGTAAAAAAATTAGATAAGTTGTCAGGCGACACTCAACAACTCGAATTCATTTATGAGAAAAAGCTCGCTGCCCTTGACGAATTGAAAAAATCACTTCTACACAAAGCCTTCAGCGGTGAATTATAAGGAGAAGCCGATGAAATCAACCCCTGTCCGGTATCATCTGGGAAAATTCCCCCCCAAAACGCTTGATTGGGCACGACTAATTCCCCTCATAGGACCTGCTAATGCAGGATTGGCAAGATATGATGGGTTATTGACGGCCATTCCTAACGCCCATGTCCTCCTTTCACCCCTGACAACACAGGAAGCTGTTTTATCTTCAAAGATCGAAGGAACAAATATTACTATTGGAGAAGTGCTTGAGATAGAGGCTGGTGGAGAATCAGCAACAATAACCCAACCAAAACGAGATGATGCGGAAGAAGTCCTCAACTATCGCAAGGCCATGCAAGCCTGTGTAGCGGAGATGGAATATCGCCCCCTTTCCCAGGATATGCTCAGGGCTGTTCATCGTCTTCTTATGCAGGGGGTTCGAGGGCGGGATAAATCACCAGGAGACTATCGGAAAGAACAGAATTGGATAGGTGCCAAGGGGAGTCCGATCGAAGAAGCCTCATTCGTTCCCATTGCGCCAGAACATCTACAGCAGGGAATGGATGATTGGGAGAAATATCTGGGCAGCACCTCCGAACCGGACATACTTGTTCAGCTTGCCATCCTGCATATTGAATTTGAAGCCCTGCACCCTTTTAATGATGGTAATGGTCGCCTCGGAAGGATGTTGATACCGCTATTTCTATACCAACGCAGACTGCTCTCCAGCCCGGATTTTTATATGAGCGGTTACTTGGAATCAAACCGGGAGGAATACCATGAGCGCCTGCGCGGGGTTTCCCGCGATGGCGATTGGACAGCATGGTGTCTGTTTTTTCTTGATGGACTCCGGGAACAGGCAGCCGATAATGAGCGCAAGGCAAGGGCAATCCTGTTACTCTATGACCGCGTTAAAAAGCAAATCGTTGATCTGACCCATTCGCAACACGCTATCCAGGCTGTTGACTTCATTTTTCAGACACCAATTTTCACTGCGCCGACCTTTACAAATTTTTCAAAGATTCCGAAACCGACTGCAAACCGTATTTTGACAATTCTACGAGATGAAAAACTCCTATACACGCTTCAGGAAGGCAAGGGACGGAGGGCAGGCATTTTAGCTTTTCGGGAGTTATTGAACATAGCTGAAGGGAAAGAAGTTCTTTGAGTCTTACCAGTGAGACAAAATGAATGTTGTGTCTCACATAATCTTATATATGAGACACAACGGCATTAATATATCATCTGTGAGACGCAACACATGAACGAAGCCGAAACCAGAGCTGAGCACATTGATCCAGCATTAAAGTTGGCGGGGTGGGGTGTTATCGAAGGAAGCCGGATTCGACGTGAATATCCAATCACTCCCGGTCGTATTGAAGGCCAGGGGCGGCGAAGTAAGCCACTGACAGCAGATTACATTCTTGAGTATCGCAATACCAAGCTGGCGGTAGTAGAGGCAAAGGCATGGGATGAAGCCCTGACAGAGGGGGTGGCACAGGCGAAGAACTATGCGGAAAAGCTGGCGATTCGTTTCACTTATTCCACAAATGGGCAGGGCATCTACGGCATTGACATGGCAACCGGGAAAGAGGGTGAGATACCGAGTTATCCGGCACCTGATGTCCTATGGCAGATGACCTTTGGCGAGGTAAATGCCTGGCGTGATCGTTTTGCCGATATTCCGTTTGAGGACAAGGGAGGTTCACACCCCAGTCGTTATTTTCAGGATATAGCTATTCAGAGGGTAATGGAGGCTATAGCGGAGAACCGGCCACGCATTCTTTTAACGCTGGCAACGGGCACGGGTAAGACCTTCATTGCATTTCAAATTGCCTGGAAACTATTTCACAGCCGCTGGAACTTGGGTAGGGAACCAAATCGCCGCCCCCGCATTCTCTTTCTTGCCGACCGCAACATTCTTGCCGATCAAGCTTATAATGCCTTTTCGTCATTTCCTGAAGACGCAATGATAAGGATAGCCCCAAGCGACATTCGCAAGAAAGGCAAGGTGCCGAAGAATGGGAGTTTGTTCTTCACCATTTTTCAGACCTTCATGAGTGGGCCTCCAAAAGATGGCAGACCCAGCCCATATTTCGGCAAGTATCCCCTGGACTTTTTTGATTTCATTATTATTGATGAGTGCCATCGCGGGGGCGCAAATGACGAAAGCAACTGGCGTGGAATCATGGATTACTTTGCTCCTGCCGTGCAACTCGGCCTTACCGCCACACCAAAGCGCAAGGACAACGTGGATACATACGCTTATTTCGGGGAGCCGGTTTACATATACTCGCTAAGGGATGGTATTAATGATGGCTTTCTTACCCCCTTCAAAGTGAAGCAAATCTCCACTACCCTTGATGAGTATGTTTATGCGCCTGACGACATGCTGATAGAGGGAGAAATTGAGGCTGGGAAACTCTACACGGAGCCTGATTTTAACAAGATAATAGAGATCAAGGAGCGTGAGGCGCACCGTGTTAAGCTTTTCATGAATGAAATCAATCAAAGTGAAAAGACGTTGGTCTTTTGCGCGACCCAAGACCATGCTTTGGCTGTGCGTGACCTTATAAACCAGATGAAAACAAGCCATGACCCGAATTATTGCCATCGGGTAACTGCAAATGATGGCGATATTGGTGAACAGCATTTACGAGCTTTCCAGGATAACGAAAAAACTATCCCCACAATTTTAACAACTTCTCAAAAGCTTTCTACCGGAGTAGATGCCCGTAACATCCGAAACATTGTCTTAATGCGTCCCATCAATTCAATAATCGAGTTTAAACAGATCATCGGCCGTGGCACACGGCTTTATGACGGGAAAGACTATTTCACGATTTATGACTTTGTAAAGGCGCATCACCATTTTAGCGATCCCGAGTGGGATGGGGAACCATTGGAACCTGAAGCTTGTTCAAGGTGCGGTTATCATCCCTGCCAATGCCTCAAAGAGCCACCGCCCCCCTGTCTATTTTGTGGTAAGCAGCCTTGTGAATGCCCCAAGGATCGGTGCCCGAAATGCGGTCAGCGACCCTGTGTGTGCAAGAAAAAGGCAAAGGTGACGCTCGCCGACGGCAAGGAACGTAACATTCAGCATATGATGTGCACTACCTTCTGGCATCCCGATGGCACCCCTATGTCGGCCCAGCAATTCATGGAAATGCTCTTTGGCAAGCTACCAGAGTTTTTCAAAGATGAGGCCGAACTCCGCGAATTATGGAGTGCCCCTGACACGCGCAAGAAACTTCTGCAAGGGCTTTCAGAGAAAGGGATTGGAAGAGAACAGCTTGCAGAAATGCAGAAGATCATTGATGCCGAAAAAAGCGACCTTTTTGACGTTTTGGCTTATGTGGCCTATGCTTTGCCACCGTTGACGAGGGAAGATCGTGCAGCCAAAGCCAAGATTATAATCAGTACCCATTTTAATACGAAGCAAAAGGTATTCCTTGATTTTGTGTTATCGCATTATGTGAGAGTGGGAGTGGAAGAGCTTGACCAAGAAAAGCTGACGCCATTGCTTCGCCTTAAATATCACGACTCCATAACCGACGCAGTGGCTGATCTTGGAAGACCAGATGAGATTGGCAATGTGTTTTTCGGCTTTCAGAAATATCTGTATCAGCAGCAAGCGGCAGTATTATAGAGGTCAATCGGGATCAAGAACTTTTAACGTCGCTTTCAAATTGAGGGATGCCCAGGACAAAATAAATTAACAGCACAAGTGACGCAACGACACAAAACAAAAAAAGGTAACATTCGTCTTTTTAAAGTTACCCATGTGTTACCCATTTTCAAATTTTAAATCATTTTGGTCTGGAAAGTGGTGCCCCCGGGGCGATTCGAACGCCCGGCACACGGATTAGGAATCCGTTGCTCTATCCTGCTGAGCTACGGGGGCGGAGGGCCTGTTTGCATGGGGAAATGGAGGTAGCATGGTTTTGTGCACCTGTCAACATGCTTCCAAAAAAAGGTCCCCCCTCATTTTTCCCTCCCGGCTTCTTTTGACTTCCCCTTGCCGTTTTTCGGTGGTAGAATAAAAAAAACGGTCTTTGTGCCATCAGAAATGACTTGATTGTTTATTGAATTAACGGCGCTGCCATGTACTGGCGATGGCGCCGGCGGCTCGGTTTTATCCGATGGCGGGAAAAACGCCTCAGGAAGGAGGAAAGACGAATGAGGATTGGAATAGTCGGTTTGGGGGGAGTCGGTGGGGCCTTCGGCGGTAGGTTGGCGATGCGTTATGGAGAAGCGCCGGATCATGAGGTGGTGTTTATCGCCCGCGGGGAGCACCTGAAGGTGATCCATGACCAGGGGCTCCGTCTGGTAACGCCGGACGGGGAATTGATCGCCCGGCCCTCCCTGGCGACGGACGACCCGTCGGCGGCAGGGCCCTTAGACCTGGTCCTGTTCGCCGTGAAAAGCTACGGTTTGGAAGGGGCGGCCCGGTCCATTGCCGGTAATATCCATGACCGCAGCGTCGTCATTCCGCTTCTCAACGGTGTCGATATCACGGAGCTGCTTCAGGGTATCCTCCCCCGGGGAGTTTTCCTCTACGGTACGGTTTACGTTTCGGCCTATATTGAGGCCCCCGGCGTAGTCCGGCAGGTGAGCCCCGCCAGCCGGTTGATTTTCGGGCCCGCCTCCGGCGGAGTGGAGGGTTTCCATGGTATCGACCGTTTGTTTCAGGACGCCGGCATCGTCTCGGAGCTGACCTCCGATCCCATAGCGGCGCTGTGGACGAAATTCATCTTCATCTGCCCCGCCGCCAGCGTGACGTCCCTGACGCGGAAGTCCTTCGGCGCCGTGATGGACGATCCCGAGGCGAGGGGAATGCTCACCGGCATGATCACCGAGGTGGAGCAAATTGCCCGGGCCAAAGGGGTGGAACTGCCCGGCGATATCGCCGCGGCGACCCTGGCCAAGGTCCGGCAGTTTCCCCCAGAGACGAAGACCTCCCTCCAGTTGGATTTCGAGAAGGGGCGGCCGACGGAGATCGACACCTTTACCGGCTTCATCGTCAGGGCCGGCCGGAAGCTGGGGATCGCCACCCCCCTTCATGACCGTGTGTATGAGACCCTGGCGGACAAAGCTTGAACCGAGTTGAATCCTGCCCCAAGGCGCGTGAAATCAAGGAAGAAAGATACAAAGGGGCCATTCCGGGCGCCCCCCCCCGCGAGATCGGGGCGAAGGAATGGCCCATTTCATTCCGGGTCGCCCGAGTGCGGGAAAGGGAAGGAACGCGGCAGTGCGGAAGTCCCTTTCATCCCTCAGGCATGTTCCCCCGCCTTGCGGAGGAGGAGTTCCCAGTCTTCGTTGACCATGGCCTGGATCTGGTCGAGGTCCTCCTCGCTCAGATGGCGAAAGCGTCCCTGGAGCTTGAAGTACTCCCGGACGAGATACTCCCGGGGTTTGACGTTGATCGTGTAGTTGACCCCGTTCTCTACCTCGTAGAGGGGGAAGATATTGGTCTGAACGGCCATGCGGGCGATCTTGATGGACATCTCCGAGGGGATCCGCCACCCCGTCGGACAGCTCGCGTAGATGTGCAGGAACCGCGATCCCTTCACCTCCTTGGCCTTTTTCACCTTACGGACCAGATCTTCCGGGTAGGCGATGTTGGCCGTGGCTGCGTAGGGGATGCGGTGGGCCACCAGGGCCTCGACAATGTTCTTCTTCCGCAGCTTCTTCCAGTCCGAGCCGCTGGTCGTGGTGGTCCAGGCCCCGTAGGGGGTGGAGGAACTCCGCTGAATCCCCGTGTTCATGTAGGCCTCGTTGTCGTAGCAGATGTAGATGAAATTCTCGTTTCTTTCCACGGCGCCGCTCAAGGCCTGAAAGCCGATGTCGAAGGTCCCGCCGTCCCCGGCCCAGGTGACCACCGTCGTCTCCTCGTCCCCCCGCATGTCCAGGGCCGCCCGGACTCCGCTGGCGGTGGCGCCCCCGGTCTCGAAGGCGGTGTGGATCACCGGGATCTTCAGGGAGGACTGAGGGAAGGGGCCGGCGATGACGGACCAGCAGCAAGCCGGCAGGACCATGACGGTCTTTTCCCCCAGGGCCTTCAGCATGAAACGCATGGCGATCGTGGCGCCGCATCCCGGACAGCCCACGTGGCCGGAGCACATCAATTCCCTGTCCATGGCTTCAAGTTGCACGCTTCACCTCCTGGAGCCCCACCCAGACGCTTTCCCGCCGGGGCGCTTCACTCCTTTTCACCTCGAAATATATATCGGACAACATTTGCATGGTAATATCCCGCCCGCCCAGACCGGCGATGTAGCCGAAGACCGGCGGATGGCCGGGAGCGTTGCACAGGGCGGCCCGGACCTCCTGGGCGAAGATCCCGCTGGCCCCGAAGGAAAAATTGCGATCCACCACGATGACCTTCCAGGCCTTGCTCAGGGCACGGCGCACGGCTTCCACCGGGAAGGGTCGGAAGAGCTTGATCTTCAGCGCCCCGACCTTTTCGCCCCGGGACCGGAGTTCCTCCAGGGCCAGCCGGGCCGTGCTGGTAACCGTGCCGGAGGTGACGAAGATGATGTCGGCGTCGTCACAGTTGACTTCTTCCACCACGCCGTAACGGCGACCCAGAATCCGGGCGAATTCACCTTCCACCTCGTCGAATATGGCCAGGGCGTCTTCCATGGCCAGGGCGATGTCGTGACGCATCTCCAGATAAGCGTTGGGCGTCACCAGGGGGCTCAGGGAGTAGGGATGCTTCGGGTCGAGGATGAAGACCGGATTATAGGGGGGAAGGAAGCGGTCCACCTCCTCCTGTTCCGGGACATCCACCGGTTCGTAGGTATGGGAGAGGAAAAAGGCGTCCAGCACCACCATGGCGGGCAGGTTGACCCTTTCCGCCAGCCGGTAGGCCAGAATCGTGGTGTCCAGGACCTCCTGGGAATCCTCGCAGTAGAGCTGCATCCACCCCGTGTCCCGTTGGGCGAGGCTGTCGGTCTGATCGCTCCAGATGTTCCAGCCCGGAGCAAGGGCGCGGTTGACCTCGCCCATGACGATGGGGAGGCGGGCCCCGGAGGCCCAGTGGAGGAGCTCGTGCATCAGGGCCAGCCCCTGGGAGCAGGTGGCCGTGAAGGTTCGCACGCCGGTGCTCTGGGCGCCGATCAAGGCCGCCATGCAGGAGTGCTCGCTTTCCACCCGGAGATATTTGGCGTTCATCCGGCCGGAGGTGACGTAATCCGATAGGATCTCCACGATATGGGTCTGGGGGGTGATGGGATAGGCGGAAATAACCTGCACCTTGGCCAAACGCACCGCCTCCGCCACGGCTTGGCTGCCTTCGAGGACCTTTTTCATGGTGTTCCCTCCTCATCCAGGGTCATGGCGTTCCGGGGACACTCCACGACGCATAGACCGCACCCTTTGCAGTACTCGTAATCGATGTGCCGGTCCGACATGTCCCGGGACCGCAGGATGGAGACGTCGGGACAGAACAGATAACAGTTGTCGCAGCCGTTGCAGATGCCGCAATTGAAGCACCGGCCGGCCTCCCGCATGGCCGTATGGGCCGATATCTTCAACTCGATTTCGTCGAAGGATGAATGGCGCTCTTCGATGAGGAGCCGGGGCTGGACGACCCGGGGTTCATACTGGAAATAGTCGGCGTTGATCTCTTCATAGGTTACGATATGGGCGTTCCGTTCCCGGCGCGGACCGCCGAGATATATCTCCAGGGAGAGGGAAGGCCCGCCGCCGACCAGACAGGAAGCAAGGCGCTCCCTCATGGACCCGGCACCGTGGCGAAAAAAGACATCCAGGGCCAGGGCGGCCTGCTTGCCCGAGGCGATGGCCTGGGTGACATTCTTGTCGCCGGTGGCCAGGTCACCGCCGTAAACCACCGGCGCGCCCCGGTCGTCCTGAAGGAGGACGCAGTGGCTGAGACTGCAGATCGCTCCCGGCGCCCCCGGGACGGGGGGGTTATGCCAGGGGGCGGCGGCCCCGGCACCGGTGGCCGTGAAGATCCGCTGCACGGTAATCGTTACCGGCGCCTCGGCGGCGGGGACGATTTTCCCCCGTCCGTCTCGGTCTTGTCCCGCGATGGCCATGGGCTGAAGGGTCAGGACGCAATCCCCGCCGCCGGCGTCAATCCGCACCGGGGCCAGCAGTTCCCGGAGTTCCACGCCTTCTTCGCGGGCGCTCTGCACCTCCTCGGTGAAGGCGGGCATGTCCTCCCGGCGGCGTCGGTAAACGATGATGGCCCTGCCTCCCCGCCGGATAATGCTGCGGGCGACGTCGATGGCGGTATTCCCCCCGCCGATGACGGCGGAGAGGCCCGGTACGTCTCGCTTGACTCCCCCCCGGATCTCCCGGAGGAAGGAGAGGCCGTCTTCCACCCCGGGACCCGCCGCGCCGGGGATGTCCAGGGGCCGGTCGCGCCAGTAGCCGCAGCCGAGGAACAGGGCGTCGTAGGATTTGCGCATTTCTTCAAAACGGGCGGCCGAGACGGCCTCGCCGGTGCGGATGCGGACGCCTTGGGCCTCGATGCGGGCGATTTCGGCGTTCAGGACCGCCTCGGGGAGACGATAGGCGGGGATGCCCCAGCGCAGCATCCCGCCCGCGGCGGGCATGGCCTCGAAGATCTCCGTTTCGTAGCCCAGGATATTGAAGAACCAGGCGGCGGAAAGTCCGGCGGGACCGGAGCCGATAATGGCGATCTGCCGTCCCGTCGCCGGTTGCCGCGGCAGTGCCGGTTTGGTCTCGTTGCGCGCGGCGGCGTCGGCGAGGAAGCGTTCCAGGGTGTGAATGGCCACGGCGGCGTCGAACTCCCGGCGGTTGCACCGGCCCTCGCAGGGATGGTAGCACACCCGGCCGCAAACACCGGGCAGGGGATTTTCCATCAGGATGGTCTCCCAGGCCTCTTTGAAGGCCCCCTGGGTGATGAGCATCTCGATCCGGGCGATGTCCTCCCCGGCCGGGCAGGCGGCGCTGCAGGGCGAGGTCTTTTCCTCGTAACGGGGCCGGAGGAAACGCCAGGAGCCGGTCTTGTTGCTTTCCGTGGTGGTGGAGGTCCGGGGCATGTAAAGGATGTTCTGCAAAGCGGTCGGTGTTTCCATATGCCTCACCTATGATATCGAACCATGCAAAATTACTTCATTGTATGCGTCCCGGGCGGCGGCGATGTTTGCCTCCGGGTCTGAAGGGGCCTCTTCACGGATGGCGCCGCAGGCCGCCTCCAGGGGCGGCATTGCCAGCATCCGGGCGAAGGCGCCGATCATGGCCGTATTGACGATGGGATGGGTGCGGCTTCCCAGGAGGTGGCGCAAGGCGATCCGGGTGGCGTCCACGCAGGCGAGTTTCATGCCCCGGTAGGGGTCCAGGTTCTCCGGAAGGGCCGGGCTGTTGAGGAGGACCCAGCCACCCGGTTTCATGCCCCGGGTGACGTCGATGTTCTGGAGCAGGGTCTGGTCCTGCACCACCACGTGATCGGGGGCCGTAACGTTCGTCCGGACGAGGATCTTCTTTTTGTCCAGGCGCAAGTAGGCCTCCACCGGGGCGCCGCGTCGCTCCACACCGAAAAAGGGGAAGCTCTGTACCTCCCAGCCGGCCTGGAAGAAGGCCTTGGAGAGCAGGATCGTGGCCACCACCGTGCCCTGTCCGCCCCGTCCATGAAACCGGATTTCCAGCATCTTTTCGCCTCCCATCCTTGACGACATCGTAAAAAGTCCATATGCGGCGTTGCGCTTCATCCTTCGTCACTGCGACGTACGCACAAGTACGTCTCATTCCTCAGGATTCGCGCGCCTTGCCTCTGGAGCTTTTTACTTCGTCGTCTCCATCATGACTTTTTACGAATTCCTCATCCTTAATCCTAAGGTTTGTTCCAGACGACGACAATGGCCCGCGCCGCCTGATTGTCCAGTCCCCGGAAGGCATGGCTCAGGTCCGACTCGAAATAGATGGCGTCACCCGGGGTCAGCACTTCGAGGCGTTCATGGGAGCGGAACTCCAGTCTTCCTTCCAAAAGATATACGAATTCCTCGCCTTCATGGGAGGAAAAGACCATGTCGCCCGTTTCCATGGACTGAAATTCCACGAAGAGAGGCTCCATGTGCTTGTCCGGTTTTCTCGTTTCCAGGGATTCATAGATGTAGTCCACCTCCCCTTCGTGGTGGTGGGGCCGCCTCCGGATCCTGATCCGCTGGTCTTTGCGGGTTACGGATACCTTGTCCGCCGCGGCTTCATCCTGAAAGAAAAAGGCCATGCCGACATTCATGGCGCGGGCGAGCTTCAGGAGGGTGGCCACGGGGGGGGTGACGTCCCCAGACTCGATTTCCGTCAGGACGGATTTGGGAACGCCCGACCTGGCGGCCAGATCCATGATCGTCAACTGACTCTTCTCCCGGAGTTCCCGGACTTTTCTGCCGATGTTGACGTCCGTGAAGGTCCGTTCCGCTACGTCGTCTTGTGTCATTTTCTTCACCTCTGAGCTGCCTGTTGTTTGATGATTCGCCGTTCAACCTTTTCCCCGCCGTCGCTCCGTCGCGGCGGCGACATTGGTTATTGAAAGATAACCTCTTGCGGCGTAGAATAACGGCGGTAATCGTTAAGTCATATCCGGTGAAGACCCCATTCCGGCTATTTCTGGACCCTAATTAGGGGGTCAGGCAGTCATCGCGGCCCCCGGGAGGAGAGAGATGATCACCATCAACGGTTATCTGCACCGCCGGGAACTGCGGGATCTCATCCGTCGTTCCATGTACGGCAACGTCCGGCCCGGCGACGGGGAACTCATCACCCGCCTGGTCCATTACAACCAGCTCTTCGTTTCCCGGTACCTCCACCATTTTGCCGGCTGTCTGTTCCGGGAACTGCACGGTGCGGACCTGCGGTGGAAGGGCATCAGTCTGAAGGGAGAAATCAAGGATGCTCTGGTCCGCCGTCCGCCGTATCGCAATCCCCGCATCGCCGAACTGATCAGGGATTATGAGGACCATCCCGGCCGGTTCTATCGGGAAACACCGTGCCGGACCATGCTGTTTTTCCGGCCGCGGGACGGTAACGAGGATTATCTGGGTTCCTGGCGGATCAAGCGAATCCGGCGCCTGGCGGAGAAGGCGGCCCGACGGATCATCGATTGGATTTTCGACGCGATTAAAGGCAAGGCGGATATCTTAGCCGATGAACGGGCCGCCCGCCTCTCCATTCCCCGGGAGTACCTCCTTTCCTCGCCGGAGGAGATGCAGGCCGAATTTATCGACGCGGAAGCTCGTTTTATCGAGGATCTCCGGCGGCAGCGGGAGATTTCGGGAACCGGAGAACTGTTCATCAACGACGTCGCCGGCATCAAGGTCGTGCTGGAGGAAGGGGAGCAGGGGCGGCTTCACGAGGCGCTCGACTCCATGGGAGCGTGCAGGATAATGGAGGAGGAGCGCCATGAGGGACGCTACAATGCCGTCAATCTCGTGGTCCGTATCGAGCCGTCCCTGGACGAAGTGCTCCGGGAGCCGGCGCCGGCGGGCATCCGGACCGTCATGGCCACCCGGGGCGTTCCGCCGCACCAGGTGGATGGCGATTTCGCCGATTTCGTTCTTTCCGGAGAAAAAGCCGTCTATCTGGAAATCATCGTCTCCAACTATCAGGAAATGCTGGAAAGCGAGATCGGACGTTGCATGCACGAGGACCGGATCATTGCCCAGCGCCTGCGCCAGCGGTACCGAGGGCACCTGGCGAAGAACGTGGAATATCTGATGCGTTACCTGTTTCTGTTTTCTCTTTCGATCCGGGAGGAACTACCGGATCTTCCCATTAAGCTGTGGGACCGCTACCTGCCCGATTATTTCGACGGGGTCATCGCCGAGCTTTTCCAGATCCCCACCGGTGACTTTTAAGCTCGGGCGGGGCGGTCATGCAGAGCCGGAGTAAACGGGGATGAGATTGATTTGCCCCTGCCCGCCAAGAAAGCCGGGAGGCAAGTGACGGGAAAGTCGGGGCGATCAGGACCGTTCTCTCTTCAGCCGTTCGTGAAAACCCGCCGCTTGGCCCCGGGGAAGGCAGATGCGGAAGTTTCCCGGGGGAAGGGCGCTTTGACGGATTTCCGGGTTCATCTCCCTGATGGTCTTGTAGTTGGTCGCGGCGGCGCTGGCGATGGTCGTGACGGGTGTCTCCTGGGACAGCAAAACATCTACCACATCATATTCCAGCGGTGGATAGCGCTTGGCCGCCGGGATGGCGTAACCGTAAGCTGCCGGTGCCGCCAGAATGGTTTTGGCGGCGAGGATGCGGAAGATGTAGGCCTCCGTTTCCAGCGGGAGATCAACGTCGTAAAAGCTGTTTACCCCCTGCGCCTTCAGGCTTCCGGACATGCGGTTCTCACCGCAGTTGTAGGCGGCGATGGCCAGGGGCCAGTTCCTGAACTCCTGATGCAAAGCGGTCAAATAATCGAGGGCCGCCTCCGTGGCCCGCTCGAAGTTGTAGCGTTCGTCGATCCAACGATCGATGCGCAGGCCGTACCTCTTCCCCGTGCCGTTGATGAACTGCCAGGGACCCACGGCCTGGGCGCTGGAAGTGGCGTATGTCTTCAGGGCGCTTTCCACGACGGCGATGTATTTGAGGTCATCGGGCAGGTTTCTCTCCCGGAGGCGTCTTTCCACGTAAGGAAAATAGCGGTGGGCACGTTTTATCCAGAGGATCGTCTGGGGCTGGCTATAGACCGAGACGACAAAGGCCTGATCCATCATTTCCCAGACATCCCGGCGATCCAGTGGTACGGGGTCGCCGCAGAGGGTCAGCCGGTCCGGCCAGTGATGGACCGGAATGGTCTGCCCGTTCACGCCGGCGGGACAGGAGAGGAGAAAAAACAACAGGAGAAGGAGGACCCATCCGGGCATTCCGGCCGGCTTTCCCGGAATGGTACACCGCACCCTGAACTTCATCTCCGACCCCGACGCAACAAGCGGCACGGCCGGGCTCGATGACCACATCTTCCCGACCCCCGCCGCGGCGCTTCCCTGTCGGATCTTCGCTTATCGATCATTTCAATCCGGGTTCTCGCGGCATTATCTGCCGGTAAGATTGGCGACGATTTTGGTGTGAATCATCCGGGACGCCGTTTCATCGCCCACCATACCGACTCTGACCCCCACCTCGGTAAGGGCTTTTTCCTTGAAGGTAACGGTGATGCGGACCTTCTCACCGTTGATCACCGCATCGATATGGCCGGTGCCGATTCCTTTCGCCGGGGCGACGTCGGTGCCGTGCATGTCCGCGACGGTCTTTTCCACCGCCGACCAGACCCGGTCGAATCCGGCGTTGTAATCCGTTTTGAGCACACCGTTGATATACATGTAGGTGCCGGTACCGGCGCCGACCACGGCACCCCCGACCACGGCGGCGGCGCAGCCGGACAGTAGGAACATGCCGATGAGAAGCAGTGATGCGGAACGGCGAAACTTCTTGTACATTTCTTTTTCCCTCCCAGGCATGGATATTATCGTTGCCACTCTTCTACCCTATTAGGCTTGTTGTGTAAAGGTCATTGTGACCTCAAAGACGGCGGTCGGGAAACCCCGCCCGGTGCGGCGATCCCTACTCGTTGCTGATCCGGTCGAATTCCTTCAATATTTCCTCTTGCCGCCGGTTGAGGTTAGTGGGGATGGTCACGACGGTTTCGATGATCTGATCGCCCCGGCCGAAACCGCGGAGATGGGCGATGCCTTTGCCTTTCAGGCGGAAGATCTTGCCGCCCTGGGTGCCCCGAGGGATCTTCAGCTTTTCCGTCCCCGTGAGCGTCGGCACCTCGATGCTGTCCCCTAGGGCCGCCTGAACGAAGGATATGGGCACCCGGCAGATGATGTCGTCATCGGAGCGCTGGAAGAATTCATGTTCCTGCACATGGATGAAGATATACAGATCGCCGTTGGGGCCCCCGTATTCCCCCTGTTCCCCTTCCCCCCGGAGCCGGAGGCGGGAACCGGTCTCGACCCCGGCAGGTATCTTTATCTGCACGGTTTTCTTGATCTTTTCCCTACCGCCGCCGCGGCAGTTCCGGCAGGGCTGGGTGATGATCTGGCCCTGGCCACGACAGTTGGGACAGATGGAGCTGATGCTGAAGAATCCGCTGGATTGGGTCACCTGGCCCCGGCCGCGGCACCGGGGGCATACCTCCGGAGAAGTTCCGGGGGCCGAGCCGGAGCCGCCGCATTCATGGCACCGGGCCAGCTTCTCGATTTCGATGTCCTTGTTCAGACCGAAGGCGGCCTCCATGAAGGATATCTGCAGGTCGTACCTCAGGTCGGCGCCGGCCCGGGCGGAGGTGCGGCTCCGGCCCCGGCCGTTGCTGAAGCCGAAGATATCGCCGAAGATGTCGCCGAAACTGCTGAAGATATCCTCGAATCCGGAGAAACCCTGGAATCCTGAACTGCTCAAGCCTTCATGGCCATACTGGTTGTATATCTCCCGCTTTTGCGGATCACTCAGGACCTCGTAAGCCTCGGCGGCTTCCTTGAATCTTTCCTCCGCCTCCCGGTCGCCGGGATTCCGGTCCGGGTGGTACTGCATGGCTAACCGCCGGTAACTTTTCTTAATATCCTCTTCCGTGGCGTTGCGGCTTACGCTAAGGATCTCGTAATAGCATCTTTTGGTCATGGGCTGGTCTGATCCCCTTGCTGCTCCTTATGGTGACTCACTCCGAAGGCGCCTGTCCCAGGCAAACGGCGCTAATTTAATAAGCGCCGTCGGTGGTGTCAAGGCCGGCGCAATTATTTCAGGATGTTAACCTTTTCAGTGCCTCTTCATATTTTTCAGCGGTTTTACTAATAATATCTCCTGGGAGCTCCGGGGCCGGCGGGCGCTGATCCCAGGGGATGGACAGCAGATAATCCCGCAGGAACTGTTTGTCGAAGCTGCTCTGTCCTCTTCCCTCCGCATAGCCGTCCCGGGGCCAGAAACGGGAGGAATCGGGGGTGAGCAATTCGTCGATGATGATCAATTCCCCGTCGTATATGCCGAATTCCATCTTGGTGTCGGCGATGATGATCCCCCGGTCGACGGCCAGAGCGGCGGCCCGGTTGTAGATGGCGATGCTGGCGGCGATGACCCGGGTGGTCAATTCCCCGCCGATCAGCCGCTCCGTCTCTTCTTTCGTGATGGCCAGGTCGTGTTCCCCTTCCGGGGCCTTCGTCGAGGGGGTGAAGATGGGTTCCGGAAGCCGGGACGATTCTTTCAGTCCCGCCGGCAGGCGGATTCCTGATACGGTCCCGTTACGCCGGTAGTCCTTCCATCCCGAGCCGCTCAGGTAGCCCCGAACGATGCATTCCACCGGCAGGGGCCGGGCTTTCTTGACCAGCATGCTCCGCCCGGCCAGGACCTCCCGGTAGGGACGGCAGGCCTCGGGATAATCCGCGGGATCCGTGGAGATTACGTGGTTGCCGATGATGTCCGCCATGGTCCCGAACCAGAAGGTGGACATTAGCGTCAAAACCCGTCCTTTGCCCGGGATGGGGTTGGGCATGACGACATCGAAGGCGGAGATCCTGTCCGTGGCCACAATGAGCAGCCGATCATCCAGATCGTAGATGTCCCGGACCTTGCCCCGGCCCGCCAGGGGCAAACCGGGCAATGAAGAGGTGACAAGCGGAGTGGTCATGATGTTTCCCCCCAATATTTGATGAACGGCATGCAACTCCCGCGAACCGAAGGAGAAGCTTGATGTTCATGATGGCGACGTTTACGAGTTCACTGCCGGTACCGGCGGTGACGCGGTTTCCCCCGGGGTGGCCCAAGGCCCGCCGGTCAGAACTTCAGATAGGGATTGTACCGCTTTTCGTAGCCGATGGTCGAGGTGGGCGCCGGTCCGTAATTGTGTCCCGGCAGCACCTTGGTGTCGTCGGGAAGGATGGCCAGTTTTTCCCTTAGGGAACGGGCCATGGTGTTCCACGAGCCCCCGGGCAGGTCGGTCCGGCCGACGGCACCCACAAAGAGCGTGTCTCCGGTGAAGACCAGGCCCTCGCCGTAGAGGCACATGCTGCCGGGCGAGTGCCCCGGAGTGGCGATGACCTGGAAGGCAACCCGACCCGCGGCGATCGTATCGCCTTCCCGGACGGTAATATCGGCGGGCGGGGACGCTTTGGCCCCGAACATGCGCAGATACAGGGCGGGCGTGGAAACGAGCATGTCCGCGTCCGCCTCATGGATGACGATTTGGGCACCGGTGCTCTCCTTCATGTCCCGGTTGCCGGATATGTGGTCCACATGCCCGTGGGTGTTGACGATGTATTTTATCGTCAGGCCGTTATCCGCCGCCAGGGTGGCGATCCGGGCCGTATCCGCGGCGGGATCGATCACCAGGGCCTCGCCGGTTTCCTCGTCGCCCACCAGATAGGCGAAGACGGCCATCTGACTGACTTGCATCTGTTTTAGAAACATCACTACCTCCCCGTCCTGAATCAGGGGCCTCCCCTATCATGATCCGGGAGTAAATGTCAACTCGTTAAGTATCCGCTAACAGTTCAGAAATGCTTGATAATGACCTTGCGGGGAAGAAAAGACACCCGTTTTCTCCTTGCTGCTTCTCCTCACCTGGGCGGTCTCTCCCCGAACAGGGAGCGGCCGATCCGGACGATCGTGGCCCCCTCCGCGACGGCCGCCTCGAAATCCCCCGACATGCCCATGGAAAGCTCTTCCATATGCACGCCCGGGATGTCCGCCGCGGCGATCCGATCCCGGAGGATCCGCAGCGCGGCGAAATACGGCCGCGCCGCTTCGGGGTCGTCGAACCACGGGGCCATGGTCATCAGCCCCCGGATGGAGAGGTGTTCCAGCGGAGCGATCTCCCGCGCCAAATTCAGCGCCTCTTCCCGGGCGACGCCCCGCTTGGTGGCCTCGCCGCTTACGTTGACCTCGATGAGGATCGGGACGATCCGACCCTCGCCGACGGCCCGACGGTTGAGTTCCCGGGCGACCTCCGGACGGTCTACCGAGTGGATCATGTCGAAGAGCTTCACGGCGTATTTTGCCTTGTTGGTCTGGAGATGACCGATGAGATGCCATTGGCAGGGACGGCCCATCAACTCGATCTTGCGTTTTGCCTCCTGGACGTAGTTTTCCCCGATGATGTCCACCCCGGCGGCGATGGCCGCGGCAATCCGCTCGTCGTCCACGGTCTTGGTGACGGCCATGAGGCGCACGTCTTCAGGCCGCCGGCCCGCTCCGGCGGCGGCCCGGGCGATCCGCTCCCTGATCCGCTCGATATTTTCCATGATGGCGGCATCATTCATCTTTTTCGTCTCATTATCTTCACCTTCCCTCTGGAACAACGCTTGCAGCGGCTGGGGATCGCCGGGTTTTCATCCCTCCGGGGGCGGGGTGAAGGAAAGGGCGCCCACGGTCTTCAGGGCATCCACCACCTCGCAGAGCGGCAAGCCCATGACGTTCGTATAGGAACCACTGATTTCCTTGATAAAAAATGCCCCGAGGCCCTGGACGGCATAGGCCCCGGCCTTGTCGTAAGGTTCCGGGGAGCGGATATACCACATTTTTTCATCCGGGGAAATATTCCGGAAGGTTACGGAGGACCGGACCTCCTGCCTGACGGTGATCCGAGCGGCAAGACGGAGGAGGGCGAAACCCGTGTACACCTCGTGGGTCCGGCCGCTGAGCTTCTCCAGCATCCGCGCCGCCGCTGGAGGATCCGCCGGTTTTCCCAGTACCTCGCCGTCGATGACCACGATGGTGTCCGCCCCCAGGACCCAGGCCTGGGGGTGCATCAGGGCCACGACGTGGGCCTTGTTTTCCGCCAGCCTGAGGACATGCTCCCCGGGCCTTTCGTTTACGAAGAAGGTTTCGTCCACCCGGCTGGGGAGGACCTGAAAATCCAGGCCCAGCAGACGCAGCAGTTCCTCCCTCCGGGGCGAGGCGGAGGCGAGAATCAGGGGGTGGCTGAGAGTAAGTCCCATTACACTCGAGGCAACCTTTGACGACATCGTAAAAGGTTAAAAAATGTCCCATTTGGGACGGCATCGTAAAAAGATCCGCAGGCGAGGCGCGCGCATCCTGAGGAATGAGGCGTACTTGTACGTACGTCGCAGTGACGAGGGATGAAGCGCAACGAAGCATCCGGACTTTTTACGATGCCGTCAACCTTTCCGTGCGGTAATCGGCGCCCTCCGTGGCTAACACAGTTCACCTGCCATGTCCAACAAAGATGTGCCGGGACGAGATTAGCCCTCAGGGTAGATTTGTTCTCCGCACAAGTAGCTGATAGTGCTTGGCGGCGAAAACATGGATTCAGATGCTATCAGCCTGTTTCGGCCCGCATAGCATTACCGTGGATTAGCCCTTGACAAGACGTCGATTCGGCATGAAAAGGGAAAGCAAGGTTAACGACATCGTAAAAGGTCACAAAATGTCCCATTTGGGACGGCATCGTAAAAAGATCCGCAGGCGAGGCGCGCGCATCCTGAGGAATGAGGCGTACTTGTACGTACGTCGCAGTGACGAGGGATGAAGCGCAACGAAGCATCCGGACTTTTTACGATGCCGTCAAGGTTGCCTCCTCCGGTCGGGAGGGAACGGTGCGGTGACAACGGGAGGAACACATGATCGATCATGCCGGGATTAAGGCCCTCGCACTGGCGGCGGCGCTGCTGTGGCTGGGCGCGATGCCGGCGCCGGCGCCGGCGGCGAACCGGACGGTGCAGTTCCAGATAGCGGGCTGCCACACGTGAGGAGACCGGGCCAGGATGGGGTCCATCCTGAGAAATACCGCGGGGGTGATCAATTTCGTCATCCCCCGGGACGGCGTGGTCGTGGTCGCCTACGACGACGGGCGGACATCGGTGGCGGATATCGTCAAGGCGCTGGAAAAAGGGAGATTCAAACTCCGGAGGGCGCCGGCTCATGTGCAAACGGTTGTCTCTCCACCACCGGCGGCTTCCCCGGCGCCGCCGACCGCGCCCGGACTGCCCCTTTACAGAACCAGACGCTGATGGCCGCATAGGCGGATTCACTTGTTTTTGCGATCATGCCACGGAAAATAATCAGCCATGAGGTGATGATCCATGTCCTTTCGGATGAGGAACGGAATTTCCTGGCAACGTTTTTTTCACATCACTAAAAGGGTCTCACGGTTCCCTCCCTTTGAATAAGGGAGGGGGTAATGTCGTCATCACCTTAAGATGAGCACCTTCATGTCCGAAAATATTATTCTTTCTGCCGGATCTTGAACCCAGAGTAAAGGTGCGCCCTGGAAATGGCTGGAGTCCGAATATTCGACCAGAAGGCTGTCATTGACAAAAATCTTACAGTTTTTACCCTTTGCTTCAATACGGATATTGTTTATATCTTCTCTAAATAAAGCCGAATATTGCCAATCGTATCGTTTCCAGCTTGGGTTCATGGGATACCAGTTTCCACTTAACCCACTGTATATGTTATAAGTTCTGTTAAACCCAAAGTTAAAGGCATAGCCCTGATTGATTGAGGTATGGTTGCGAAACGTTTTCTTTCCACCCGGTACGACGGTACATCTTGTGCCGATGCCGACGCCCGACTTCAGACCGCTCAAGTGCTCCACCCTTACCTCAAAGATATAATCCCGGAATTCATCCTTGAGGATGAGATGCCCGCCGCTTCCCACAATTGCGCCGTTTTCAGCGTACCATTGGCCGTCGAGAATTTCCCAGTTATCAAGATTCACGTAGTATCCTGAGTCGTGCTGACTTTGCGTCGCCCGATGGGCGATCGCTTTTTCCCTGCCGGTGTCATTTTTTTTTGTCCGTTTCTCGTCCCCACCAAAGAGGTTTTCAACGAGTTCATTGCTCATCGCGGTGATCAGATTCAGATTGGTGCCGGTTACATTCTTTCCCAGTTTGGCTTCGCCGGTTTTTACATCTATCATCCGGGAATTTATGGTATAGGCATTGCCGATTCTTACTACCGATCCGACAATGATGAGATCCGCGCCCAGAACCTTGCCGATTTCAACGGCGCTTCTGTCATCGATGATGCCGGATTGCTGAAACTTCTGCTCGGAGAGGGCCTTGCTTATCTGGGCACGTTCTACGACAAGATAATTCTTGTTGCTTACCAGCGTAGTCCTGATTATTTCTGCCACGGCCTTGCCGAGATAATCCTCAGTTCCCATGCTTTCAAAATCCAGGACGGCGACAGAGGGCTTGGTTTCGGCGCCCAGGTTTGAAAAAGACAAAAATACGATCATTACCGCCGCGAGAGCGCTATATAGGCAGCCCTTATTCAATGAAAACCTCGTGTCAATGTTTTATCCTTGTCTGCAATTATTGGTATACATAGCATATTTTATGGAGAACGGCACGGAATAATGCGAATGGTCCCCAAATCCCTAAGGTGATAATCGCCGCCCTCTAGAAGAGGTGATAATAGACGATGGAAAGAACTATGGCGGAAAAGATCATGATAACCGTCGGGCCGATTATGTAACGATAGGTCCGCCAAAGGGTTGTTTGAAAGTATTCGCAGGTTACGACGTAGCATATGTGGAGCGGGGAAAGCATCATGCCCGCATAACCGGAGGCGTAAGCCAGGGCCGTGACGGCGGCGGCGACATGCAGACCGGGATTTTCACCAATGAGGGCAAAAACGATGGGAAAACTGGCTCCGACAAATCCGAAGGCCACCCCCGTCGCCATCCCGGAAATGAAGGGAATGACGGCAATGAGGAGGACAATGGGAATCCCGTAGGCGACAAACTCATCCCGCATGACGGCCACAATGGTTTTTCCCGATGCCCCCAGAGGATATTGCAGGACGGCGGAAAATACCTGGATGCTGATCACCAGGAGGATCATGTTCCAGGCATGGGGTTTCCCGAGGAATTTCAGCGTATCCTTCCAGGCTTCGCCACAACCCCGGAAAGCCATGGCCGTGGCGAGAATAAGCCCCGCCAGCATGGCCAGAAGGCTGGCAAGGCTCCCGGAAAAGCCTTGGAAAGGAAGAAGAACGGATCCGGCTATGGAGATGACGATCAGCAGGATGATGGGGCCGCTTCCGTACAACAACTCGGAAACGGGCAGGGGACCGTTTCCCCCGGCGACCGTCTCGGCGACGCTCTTTTTCACCTTCTTCATTATGAAGAGATAACCGCCGGCTAGGGCGGCCAGGGTAAAGGGGGCCTGGATGATAAGGAACAGCTCAAATGGCAGGCCGGAATAGCGGATCGCCAGGATCACGCCGGGATACAAGGGCCACCAGTATTCCCAGATATGACGGAACCAGTAGTTGACTGCCGCCTTGAGGGTGCCGCCGATGCCCTTTTCACTGTCTACGGAATCCACGAGGGGCGCGGAAAACAGCGCCCCTCCCGGCATGGGCAGGAGGCCCACCAGGGCCGGCAGCCCCACATAGAGTAGTCTTCGGTTCTTCAACCATGATTTCATGGCTTCCAGTATCTGGTCTATCCTCCCCGTTCTGTTGAGTGTTTCAGTAAAAAAAAGAAGCAGGAAGATTACTACGGGCAGGAGGTAGTTCTCCGGTTTTTGGAAGGATGACAACTGGTTGAGGATGTCCCGTCCGTCCATTCCCGCCCAGAAGGACAAAGTTATGGAGGAAAAGAGGATTGCCAGGCCCAGGGGCAGGCCGAGGCGATTGGCCGTGAGAATCGCCAGGAAGGTTACTCCGACCTTGACGGCGGCGGGGATGATCATCAGGTATGCATACATGTCGGCCCCCTATATCAGGATAGATTCATCAACGCAAATATCCGTCGGGATTAGATTGCATTTTTATCCAGAGTTTTGATATTCCCCATAACAAGACGGATTGGCAATAACGAGTTTTAGCTAGCTTTGGGGAGGATAATTTAGATTGAGTCATCATCTGGTAAAGACGGGTTACACCGCCCTCGTCGCGCGTCTCAACCGCTTTTCCCAGGGGGCGGCGCCTTCGGAGACGCTGTTTGCGATTCTGAAGATCCTGTTCAGCGAGCAGGATGCCGCGCGGGTTGCCCGGCTTCCCATCCGTCCCTTCACGGTTCGGCGGGCGGCGCGGATATGGAAGATCAAGGAAGGGGAGGCGCAAAAGATCCTGGATGATCTGGCGGACCGGGCTATCCTTCTTGATCTGGAGAAAGACGGCGTTGCGACCTATGTCCTTCCACCGCCCATGATCGGGTTTTTTGAATTTTCTCTCATGCGCCTCCGGGGCGATCTAAACCAGAAGGTTCTCAGTGAGCTTCTCCATCAGTATGTACGGGTGGAGGACGATTTTCTGAAGGAACTTTTCACGAAGGGGGAGACTCAGGTGGGGCGCATCTTTGTCCACGAACCGGCCCTGCCCGGTCCGGAAAAGCCGGGGGAGGGGAGGTCCGGAGGAGAACCGGGAATAATGACGGCGACGGCGGGGGTCACCGCGGATGCCGGCGATCACGGCCATCAAGGGGCGAATGAGGTAGGAAGTCTCTGCATCCTCGATTACGAGCGGGCCACGGAGGTCATCAAAACGGCTTCCTATCGTGGGATCAGTCTTTGCTACTGCCGCCACAAGATGGCCCATCTGGGCCGGGCCTGCGATGCCCCCCAGGAGATCTGCATGACCTTCAACGAACCGGCCCGGGCGCTGATCAAACATCAACACGCCCGCGCCGTGAGCAAGGAGGAATGCCTGGATCTCCTCCGGATCGCCTGGGAACACAAACTCATCCAGTTCGGTTCCAACGTCCGGGAAGGGGTGGGCTTCATCTGCAATTGCTGCGGCTGCTGCTGCGAGGCCATGGCGGCGGCGAGGCGCTTCGGTCTTCTCCATCCCATCCATACAACGAACTTTCTGCCCGTTTTGGAGACCGGGAAATGCAAGGGATGCGGCCGGTGTGTTTCCGTCTGTCCCGTGGCGGCCATGAGTCTCGTGACCGCCAATGATCCCCGGAAGCCCAAAAGGAAGGTGGCCCGCCTGAGCGAAGAGCTCTGTCTGGGATGCGGCCTCTGCGTCCGGGAATGCCCTGAAGGGGCCATCGCGCTCAAGGAAAGGGCCCAGAGGATCATTCCGCCCCTGAACGCCGTCCATCAGGCCGTGGTCATGGCCGTCGAACGAGGGAAACTGCAAAATCTCATCTTCGACGATCAGGCCCTGGCGAGCCATCGGTTCCTGGCGGCGATCCTCGCGGCGATCCTGAAACTGCCGCCGCTCAAGCAAGCCCTGGCGAGCGAGCAGGTGAAGTCCCGCTATCTCGAAGCCCTGATCCGGCGGGTGGGGACTCCCTAACAAATTCCGGGTCGCGCCTGGATCACCCTGGGCAGGCCATCGGGATTGATCCCTCAGGAAATATCTCCATCGAAAAATCAGGGGCGACGACAGTGTACGTGATCGGCGGCGACCCTCATGCCGTCCGCCCCGCCATCGGCCGGGGGGAATAAAGGCTACTCTTTAGTTCCGGGATATGGTAATAGCATCCTTCGCCATGCAGGCCCGCCAGTGGCGGGCGGGGGTGCTTTTTTATGATGAATTAATTCAGACGGCATCGTAAAAAGATCCGCAGGCGAGGCGCACGCATCCTGAGGAATGAGGCGTACTGGGACGTACGTCGCAGTGACGAAGGATGAAGCGCAACGAAGCATCCGGACTTTTTACGATGCCGTCAATTCAAATATATACGAGCGAATTATGGGGTGAAGCAATTGGACAGGGAATTATGGAGCGACGCCGTCCGCGGCCTCGTCCCCTACCGCCCCGGGGAGCAGCCCTCCCCGGGGGAACGGGTGATCAAGCTCAACACGAACGAGAACCCCTACCCGCCGTCCCCGGCCTGCCTGAGCGCCCTCCGGGAGGGGATCAACGCCGATCTTCGCCTTTACCCCGACCCGGAGGGGAGGAGGCTCAAGGAGACCATCGCCGCCGCGTACGGCCTCGGGGCGGAAAACATCTTTCTCGGCAACGGTTCGGACGAGGTCCTGGCCCATGCCTTTCTCGCCCTCCTCAAGCAGGGGCGGCCCATCCTCTTCCCGGATATCACCTACAGCTTCTATCCCGTCTATTGCGCCCTGTACGGGATCGCCTACGAGACCATCCCGCTTGACGGGGCGTTTCAGGTGATCGTGGCCGACTATGACCGTCCGAACGGAGGGATCGTCCTGGCCAATCCTAACGCCCCCACGGGGATCGCCATCGGTCTCGCCCAGATCCGGTCGCTTTTGGAGCAATCCCCCCGCTCCGTAGTTCTGGTCGACGAGGCCTACGTCGATTTCGGGGCCGAGAGCGCCGTGCCGCTGGTGGCGGAATACCCGAATCTCCTGGTCGTCCAGACCTACTCCAAATCCCGCGCCCTGGCCGGGCTGCGGATCAGTATGGCCTGCGGCGCCCCTTCCCTCGTCACCGCCCTGAATACGGTCAAGAACTCTTTCAACTCCTATCCCCTCGACCGGCTGGCCCTCATCGGGGCCGAGGCCGCCTTCCGGGACAAAGAGTATTTCCATAATACCTGCCGCCGGATCATGGAGAGCCGGGAGTGGCTGGCCGGCAAACTCCCGGACCTGGGTTTCGAGGTCCTGCCATCCCGAGCCAACTTTCTCTTTGTGCGTCATCCCTCCCGCCGGGGCGGGGAGTTGCAGCACCGGTTGCGGCAGCGGGGGATACTGGTCCGTCACTTTCCGGCCCCGCGGATCGAGGATTTTCTCCGTATCTCTATCGGCACGCCGGAGGAATGCCGGACCCTGGTGGAAACCCTGGGAGAGATCCTGGCGCATTAGTCGTGACGAAGTAAAAAAGGCGACTTCGCGACGACTTAGAGATACTCATGGCGCTTTTCCGTCTCCAGGGCCTCGACGGCCTTGCGGACGTCCTGAGATGATCCCCGCCTACAGACGAGCAGGGCATCGTCCGTCTCCACGACGATGAGGTCCTCCACACCCACCAAGGCGACGAGTTTCCGGGGCGAATGAACCAGGCAATCGCGGGCGCTCACGTTGATGAGATTGCCCGGGGTCCGGGCGGCGATCCCCGCGCCGTCCTTTTCCGAGACCTCCCACAGGGCATCCCAGCTTCCCACGTCGGACCAGTCGAAGTCCGCGGGGATGATCAGGACGTCCCGCGCCTTCTCCATGACGCCGTAATCTATGGAAATGGAACGGAAGCGGCCGTAGGCGGCGGCGATAACCTCCGCCTCCGCCGGGGTGTCCAGGGCGACGTCGATCTCCCGGAGCCCCGCGTAAATGTCCGGCAATGAGGACGCCAGCTCGTTGAGGATCGTTGTGGCCCGCCAGATGAACATCCCGCTGTTCCAGTAAAAGCCCCCCTGGGCGATAAAGGCCCGGGCCGTGGCGGCGTCGGGCTTCTCCCGCAGGGACGTGACGCGGAAGATCTCCTCCTCCCCCTTCCGGGCGACGGGCTGGCCCCGTTCGATGTAGCCGAAGCCGGTTTCCGGTCCCGCCGGCCGGATGCCGATGGTGACCAGATGCCCGCCCTGGGCGGCTACCTCGGCGGCGGCGGCCAGGACGCGCCGGAAGGTCGCTTCGTCCCCGATCCGGTGGTCCGAGGGCAGGACGGCCATGACGTCATCGCCGGCCCGGCGCCTCACCACCAGGGCGGCCAGGCCGATACACGGGGCGGTGTTGCGGCCCACCGGCTCGATGAGGATGTTTTCCTCGGGGATCTCCGGGAGTTGGGCGATCAGCTCCCGGGCATGGGCGGCCCCGGTGACGATGAGGATCTTTTCCGGCGGCGTCAGGGGGAGCATCCTGGCCACCGTTTCCTGGATGATGGTCTTTTCGCTGCAAATATCTAGGAGATGCTTGGGGAGACGGTTCCGGCTCCGGGGCCAGAACCGGGACCCCTTGCCTCCCGCCATGATGACGGCATACATGGTTTATACGATCCTTTCTTTGTACAGGGTATTTTCACCGGGGCGAAGGGGGCCGTGGCGATCCCCCGCCGGCGTTGCCCAGCCTTTCCCTTACCATGAAACGCGGGAGATTTCATCAGTTATCCCGGTCTGTCCGGTCATTTCCCCCCGCTCTTCCTGCAAATATGGCGAAACCGCCCCCTTTTTTTGCTGCGGAGCGGAAACGGCCAGATTTTTCTTGCTAATAAAATCAATGTGGGTATCATAACCCGTGAATGATATAACTATCTTCAGCCTACGGGAGGAGAATGAGTTATGGTCGCTACCCCGCAATATGAAAAAGGCAAGCTCTACAATATTTCCGTTATTGACTTCCGAAAGGATCCCAATCAGCCCCGCAAATACTTCGATCCCGAGGCCCTGGAAGAACTGGCCGCTTCCATTCGGAAGCACGGCATCCTCCAGCCGGTCCTCTTCAAGCCGGCGGAGCAGGGCTGGCTTACCATCGTGGCCGGAGAGCGGCGCATCGAGGCGGCGAAAAAGGTGGGTGTGAACATCATCCCGGGCTTGATGGTGGATGGGAGCGCCGACGAGATCGCCCTGGTGGAAAACCTCCAGCGCAAGGACCTGACCCCCGTGGAGGAGGCGGAGGCCCTGGAGAGGATGATGAAGAACCACGACTACAAACAGGAGGATCTCGTCGGGGTGGTCAACAAGTCCCAGTCCATGATCTCCAAGATCCTCTCTCTGACTCGCCTGCCTCAGGAGATCCGCGACGAATGCCGCTGCGATCCAACGGTGCCCCGGGCGGTTCTCATCGCCATCGCCCAGAAGAAACAGGAACGGGCCATGCTGCGCCTCTACCGGGAGTATCGGGAAAAGGAGTTGACCCGGGAGGAGATCAATCGGGAGGCCGGGGACCGGAAGGGGAGAGCCCCCGATCAATATGTAGCCTTGATTGCCGATATGGAAAAGAAATTGGGCCAACTGGACCGGAGCGCCTGGACGGAAGAGGAAAACACGGCCTTCCGGGATGGCCTTGCCAACCTCCGGGAGACCGTCGAGCTTCTCCTCGATCCGGAGTCGCCGACACCACTGCGCGCGCCGGCAAAATCGCGGCAACTGTCGTGAATAGCATAACGATAACAATAATTTAAGTCGTATTCCCCGGGGAATATTTTTCCCGACTTAATTCAAGCGAGAGGAAGATAGAGTATGAATATCGTCGCTTCTTCCCGCTGGCTTGCCGACTTTGCCGGGAGCCTAATGCCGAGTATTTCCTGTCCCCGTGCCGTATGGATGTAAAAAATGCCCTGTCAACCGCATCAACGCGGCCTGGCGGTTCCGCCGCGCTTTCTTGCCGGTCGGTTTTGAGGAGCGTCAGGCCCACATAGGAGACCCATTGTTGCTATCGGCTATTGAAGAAAATCGACGGCAGGTTTCCAGAAACACCGAAGCCAAGAAGAAATCACGGCTCGGCCAGTTTCTGACGCCGCAACGCATCGCCGTTTTTATGGCCTCTCTCTTTTCCGACCAGAGCGGCCACTGCCGGCTGCTGGACGCCGGCGCGGGCATAGGATCTCTGTCCGCTGCGTTTCTGGAACGCTGGACAGCCGGAGAACTACACTTTGACGACGTTGATCTGGTTGCCTTCGAAATTGATCCGACGCTGCATCCAAACCTTTGCCATACCTTCCGTCAATATGCATCCCTTGACAACTTCAGGGTACGGATCATCGGCGACGATTTCATTCATGCCAGCGTGGGCTCTCTGACGGGAGACCTGTTTTCCCATTCGTTTCCACCATACACGCACGCAATTCTCAATCCGCCCTACAAGAAGTTGAACAGCTTTTCGGCGCACCGACTGGCGTTGCGCCGTGTCGGCATCGAGACGGTGAATCTATACTCGGCCTTTGTCGCCTTGGCCCTCGCACAGATGACGCCGGGCGGTCAGCTTGTGGCGATCATTCCGCGGAGCTTCTGCAATGGGCCATACTACCGCCCGTTTCGCGACTTCATCTTTGCCCGGGCCGCCATCCGTCACATGCACCTTTTCGAATCGCGAAGCCAAGCGTTCAAGGATGACGACGTCCTACAGGAAAACATCATCATCCTGCTGGAGCGAGGCGGCCGGCAGGGGCCGGTGACGGTTTCGGCTTCGACCGATGACACCTTTGCCCGTTTTTCCCGGCACGAACATCCCTTCGAGCGGATCGTCTTCCCCGATGACCCGGAGCGGTTCATCCATGTGCCCACCTCGCCTGATCACAATCTTATCGATCTCTCGCCGGCAATCCGCCACCCCCTGGCCGATCTCGGCATCAAGGTTTCGACGGGGCCGGTCGTCGATTTCCGGCTGAAGGAGCACCTGCGCGCCATGCCGGGTCCGGGTACGGTTCCCCTCCTCTATCCGGGGCACTTTATCGGCCAAGCCGCCGCATGGCCCATTGCGGGCATGAGGAAACCGAATGCCATCGCGCGTAACGCCGACACCGAGAAATGGCTTTATCCCTCTGGTTGCTATTGCGTGGCGCGGCGATTTTCAGCGAAGGAGGAAAAGCGTCGGGTTGTGGCGAGCATGGTTGACCCGCGCATCTTCGGAGATGCGATAATGCTGGGCTTCGAGAATCACCTGAACGTCTTTCATGACGACAGGCACGGCCTGCCCGAGCCACTGGCCCGCGGGCTGGTCATTTATCTGAACACAACGGCCGTTGATGAGCATTTTCGGCGCTTCAACGGCCACACCCAGGTCAATGCAACCGACCTCAAGCTGATGAAATACCCTAGCCGCGACGCGCTGATCCGGCTCGGCATGTGGGCCATGCGACAAGGGACGCTCACGCAGGAACAGATTGATGCCAAGATAGGAACCCTGATCACATGACGAACAACAGAAACGATCACATTGAGGAGGCGCTGCAAATCCTCATAAGCTTGGGCCTTTCCCGGGCCCAGCAGAACGAGCGGTCCGCTCTTTGCCTGCTGGCCTTGCTGAACTTGACGCCCGATAAGCCTTGGACGCGGGCCGTGAACCCGCTCCTGGGCATCACGCCCATCATGGATTGGGCAAGGGAGCACTACGAAAAGAAATATGCTCCGAACACCCGAGAAACGGTGCGGAGGCAGACCATGCACCAGTTTGTGGATGCCGGGCTTGCCCTCTACAACCCGGACAAGCCTGACCGGCCGGTGAACAGTCCCAAGGCCGTATATCAGATCGAACCGGCGGCGCTGATGCTGCTGCGCACCTTCGGCAAGCCAAAGTGGCATGCCAATCTGACGACCTATCTGGCCAACCGGGAAACGCTGGTCACCCGTTACGCCCGGGAGCGAGTTCAGAACCGTATCCCCGTCGAGATTGCGAAGGGCAAGCAAATTACCTTAAGCCCGGGGGAGCATAGCCAGCTTATCCGGGCAATCATCGAGGATTTTGCCCCGCGCTTCGCGCCGGGCAGTGTGTTGGTCTATGCCGGAGACACCGGCGAAAAATGGGGCTACTTCGATGCGGCGCTCCTGGCCGGACTGGGCGTCAAGGTGGACTCACACGGTAAGATGCCCGATGTCGTGTTTCACTTCCCCGCGAAAAACTGGCTACTGCTGGTGGAGTCCGTTACCAGTCACGGGCCGGTGGATGGCAAACGACATGACGAACTTGCCGGGCTGTTTGCGGGATCAAAGGCCGGTTTGGTCTATGTGACCGCCTTTCCCAACCGGGTGGTCATGAGCCGCTACCTGATAGAAATCGCATGGGAAACCGAGGTGTGGGTGGCTGATGCGCCTTCGCACCTGATCCACTTCAACGGCGAGCGTTTCCTTGGCCCTTATCAGCGCCGCCCTGGCAAATCTTTCAATAAGCCGATCCAGCGAACGCGGAAGATGCGCCGCTGACTTGTGACCGTAACAGGGTTATTTCCGGAATAATTGAGGAATTGAAGAATTACATCACAGAATTGGGTTTCGATCAAACCCCGGATTCCATCATCCCGAGCGAATTCAACCCTCGCATCATCATTGAGGCGAAGATTACGGAAGACGACGGTACGTCGTCACAAAGGCGGATGGTATCATTAACCGAGGGCCATGCTAAATCCTTATCATGAAGAGATTCGAGAGATAGCCATTCTTTTTGCCCACTCCGGCGCCAGGGAGGAGCGGGGAAACCGGGCCTACGCCGTGGCGGCGGCGATACTCCGCCCCGACGGCCCGGAGCGGAAATTTTCGTCCCTGATCAATTATGCCCATTTTACCGCCATGGACCGGAGCCGCTCCAATCTTTCGCGTCCGGAACTGGCGACGGCGCCGGAAGCACCGGAGGTATTAAAGGAACTCCAGACCTTCCTGGGTGATGCCCCTGTTGTGCTCGTTCTGCCCCAACGGGACAGTTTTCTCACATTGAAGCGGTTTTGCGGTCCCCGGCGGATTGTGGATTTAGGGTTTGCCGCCGAGTTCTTCCTTCCCGGTCTTGATTCTCTATCGCCGAAGTATCTATGGGAGCGTCTCCACCGCCGTTCACGCCCGAAGGTCTCCTTCAGCGCCGGGGAAGGGGTGGAGCTTGCCGTCGATCTCATCCGTCATCTCTGCCGTTATCAACTCAACGACCGGGAATCGCCCCGGGCGGCGGCCCTCCGCTATTATCTGGTGAAAAGCGATACCCTGTTCGGGACGGTTTTTCTCCATTGTGCCCAACGCCTAACGGACTATTTCGGCGATCTTATAAGTATCCGGCAGGATAACGACACCGCCGCCTGGCGCCCCTTTTTGCCTGACGCGAGCAAGGCGCATCGCCGCGCCGTGGCGGCTACCGCTTCCTTTCAGCCCGTAGATCCTCAGGGGATGGCGGCTATCTTTCGGGGTATGGCCGGGAAGATCAAGAATTTCGTTTATCGCCCCAGCCAGGCGGCTTATGCCGGTCAGGTCGCGGCCGCCCTGAACGACGCGGCGGTCCTCACCATCGAGGCCGGCACGGGGACGGGGAAGACCCAGGGCTACCTCCTCCCCCTGTTTGAATTCCTCGATCGCAATCCAGAGGCCAGGGCCGTTGTTTCCACCTATACCAAGAGTCTCCAGAATCAGATCCGAGAACGGGAGATCGGTTTCATCACCAAGGCGATCAAGGCCTACACGGAGATCCCCGTCACCCTCCTCAAGGGCAAGTCGAACTATCTCTGCGCTGAAAAGCTGGATCACGTCTATGAAGAAGTCTGGCGGGGGGCTGAACTTATGGCCTGGCTTTACTGCCTCAATCTCCTCTTTCATTTTCGGGAGGCCGACGGTGACCGGATCGGGGGACGGATTCGCCATTTTCTCGACCACCGCGGTTTCTTGACGAAACTGCATCGGGAGGTTTCCGCCCGGTCCGGCTGTCACGGAAGGCACCGGCAGTGCCCCGCCCAGATCATCACCGCCGAGGCCGTTAAAGCCCGCCTGGTGATCACAAATCACCACAAACTTGCCCTCCTTGCCCATGATCCGGTTTTGAGCAAACTCTTCCGGATCTTTGTTATCGATGAGGCGAATCATTTCGAGGATGCCTGCCGTAGCGCTTCCGCCCTGGAGATAGATTCCCGGGATATCGCCTTGGCGGTCGATTATATCGCCACCGCCGCCGCCAAACTCCAGGACCGGGCGGCGGGTGATATGGGGGAAGAAATAGGCGCTATCCTGGCGGCCACGGAGGATTTGCATGTGGCCATAGACGGCTTCGGTCGGGCCTTGCGAAAGATCAAGGCCGATTGCGGCAACATTGCCGCGGCCGGAACTTGCCCGCTCCCCGCGGCGGACGCCGCTTACCTCGACGGCCATATCCATACGCACCTGCGCCTGCTGCGGGAAATCCTGCTGATGATCCATGACCATCTAGCTTGGCTCAAGGATGATGACATCTGCCGCCTCCTGAAGATCCCCAGCCGGACTCGGGAAAGGCTGAAAAACGCCCGGGGAGAAGTGGCGGATCAGGCCGATCGATGGCTGGAGATGGACAACATGATCACCCGGCCGGACCGGACCACGGCCTTCACGATCCTGGTCCGGCACTGGACCATCGCTGCAGCTCCTATCGATGTGTCCGACCCGATTCGCCGGGATTTCTACGGGGACACCAAAGGTCTGATCTATACGGCCGCGACAATCCGACACGGAGGAAGCTTCCGGGACTTCAAGAAAATCGTTGGCCTGGATCGTCCCTTTCCCCTGGATGAAAAAGGAGAAATATGGCGGGAATTCCGATTTGCCGCCATCCCCTCGCCGTTTTCCGGCGCCAACAGGGAGGTGCTGCTTCACCCCGATGCGGTCAACGGCCGCTATGAAAACAAGGAACAGTGGCTCGATGCCGTGGCGAAGGTTCTGCCGGGACTGATCCAGCGCCACCACGGCGGCACCCTGGTGCTTTTCGCCAGCTATAACGACCTCGAAGCGGTGGCGGCGAGGATCGGGACGGAGATCGAGGCCCTGGGGTTTCCCCTCCTGGTCCAGCGCCGGGGCGCCCCGACCGCCGATCTCTGCGACGAGTTCCGGGAGATCAGGGAAAGCGTCCTCTTCGGCGTCGACAGCTTTTGGTATGGGGTGGATTTCCGGGGGGATACCCTGACGCAGGTGGTGATTACGCGCCTGCCCCTTGCCAGTCCCGCCGATCCCCTGCAAATCGCCCGCCGCCGGACCATGACGCTGGGGGAATATCAACGCCGCTACAACTATGATGCCGCCATCAAGATGAATCAGGGTATGGGCCGCCTGATCCGGAGCGAAACGGACTACGGGCGCATCGTCATTCTGGATTCCCGCTGGCGCAGCCAGGGTGCTTCCGGTGGTTAAAGATATACGTAAGGATGAAACGCCCAAAAAAGATGTTTACATTACGATCGAAGTGAAAAGGTCGCCTACACATGGGATGAGAGAAAGGAAAAGAAGTGGCTAATATTATTGAATTATTTACCATCGGTTTTGCCGGGAAGTCGGCGGAGAGGTTTTTCACGCTCCTGATGGAAAACGGGGTCCGGCGGGGGATTTTTTTCGCTGCCGGGGCGATCTCCGGAAAAAAAATGTTCGCCCCGGGGAAAAGTATGTTATGAAGCATGATCAGCTTCAGGAGGGGTGCTTATGTCCATGGTAGGTAAGAATGTCGATGCGCTCTGTACGCGCTGCGGCCTGACCCTGGCCCATATCGTCCTTTATGAGGTCGGGGGGGTGATCGCCCGGGTGAAGTGCAAGACCTGCGGGGCGGAGCACAAATACCGGGGCGCCAAGGTCCGGGACCGGAAAGGCGAAACCGGCGGCGACCGTACCCGCCGAACCGGGACGAGGGCCGCGGAAGAAAGCCGGCAGGCCGAGGCGGTGGAGACCCAGCGCTGGCTCCAGCGCCAGAACGAACTGGGGAAGAACACCCCGATACGACCCTACCGCATGACCGATCGTTACCAGCGCGGCGAGGTCATCGAACATCCCACCTTCGGGATCGGCTTCGTGGAGAAGATCCTGGAAGATCAGCGCATGGACGTGCTCTTCAAGGGCAGCCTGAAGCGCATGGTCATGAGTTTGCCGGCCAAATAGGCATTCCGCGTCCGCCGGATATGGGCCCGTCGCCGGCGCCCTGAGCTTCGATTCGGGAGAGAATCCGGCCCAGTATCGCCCTGAGCCTCTCAAAATAGGCGCCGAAATCCTCCTCCCCGGCCAGATAGGGCGTCATGACGGTTGATCTCAGCACCAGGACCGAGGGCGTCTTTTCCCATTCCCGATCCGCAAAGCCGCATTTCCGGATAAAATCCAGGGGCCTGTTTCCATATTCGGCGGGGGAGAAAGCCGTCTTGGAGACGATAAAATCCTTTTTCATCAGGTCCCCCGAGATATAGGAACATGCTTCGTAAATGGCCTGATTCAGCTTGTTCATGGCCTTCAGGCTCGGGTTCCCCACCTCCAGAAGCACGTAGTCCAGGATGTTCAGATCCGGTTCGGCCAGGACCACAAACCGGTATCTCCGGCCGCTTTTCGTCACCAGGGGCGCCGCTGCGGTCATGCCTGCGGAGAGCATGTTCGTGGTTCTGACGGTGCGGCCCAGGAGCCGGCCGTATCCATCGATGTTCAACGGCAAAACCCGATGGGCGGTCCAGGCGGCCGCGGCGGCGGCGCCGGGCTTCGAGCCCTCGAGAACATAGTGCCCGATGCTCACCGGGGCCTGGGCGCGCAAGTCCTGCACATAGGCGGCATGGAAGGTCTGGACGGCAAGGATGCGCTTGTCTTTGAACACGACCGCTCCGGCCGGATAGGTGACCCCCCCCTCATCCACCCGGACAGGGTAGTCAGGGCCTCCTGTAACCTTCTTTGAGCCTCCGCGGCCTCCGGGGAGGCGAGGTTCCCGCTGCCGGCGGTCGGGGGATCTTCCGGATGGAAGCCTTGCCGCCAGTTTTTATGCTCATTGGTCGTCATCCGGAACATCTGGATCAACAAATCGCTGTTTTCACCCTTGGTTCCGAGGAAGAGGGAATCCACGGATGGCGCCGCTCCCGCTTTCCCGCCGTCCGTTGTTTCCGCCGCGGCCGCCGCTCCCCAGAGGATTACAGCCAGTACCATGAGCGCCCAAAGGGACCTTTTAATGCCCGCCATCATGTTAGCCTCCTTATCGCTTTTTTACGATGCCGTCCCAAATGGGACATTATGTACGGGTCGTCAGTAGCGATCGATGTCGCCTTCTTTTGCAGGATCAGGAAACAGCCTGTCCATGCGATAGTATTGCACCAAGTCCAGGAATGCCTGGTTATGCAGGGGCGGAAGGGTCCCCAGGAAAAAAAGGTGGCTTGGACAGAAGCAGTCTGAGGCCCCGAAGCCGGGAACGGCATGGGCGGCGATGCGGTTTGCGGCCGCGGCCAGTTCGCATTCCAGATCGTCCCGAGTCCGGATGGGCAGGGCGCGGCAGGAATCAGCGGCCTCCCGCAGGTAATCCACATGCCAGTGAAGATTCTTGCCGCCCTTTCGGAGGTGACGGGCCAGCCGGGCCGTAAGATCCTTTTGCGCCGATCCGATGTATAGATAGTGCCCGGCGGGAAAGTCGATGGTGCCCAGGGCACCCACGGCGATCCGGGTGGCGGCGGGGAGGCGCATCAGGAGCAGATAGCAGCCGCGGTCATGGCCCTCCCGTTCCAGAATCGGCCAGGGGATGACCGCTTCTTCGATCTTTTCATCCAGGCGGAGATCTTCCCGCCAGGAGACGCGGAGCGCCCGGTAAAAAAGGTGTTCCCGGTGTTTGTAGAAGGCGCGGGCGAATTCGTAATCGGTGTGATAATCGGGCAGGAAAAACGCCGGCCGGGGGGAATGGATGAGAAAGATCACGCCGCACCGGCAGCCTTTTTGGGCATGGGCGGACAGCTCCTCCAGATGGCGCCGGCCCCGGGCGCTGACGGCGTCGGGGAACATGGCCAGGGAGTTCCCGTAGAGGGTGCAGGATTTCACCTCCAGGAGAATCTTCCCCCCGCCTTCCTGAAGGAGAAAGTCGAAGCGGCTGTCTCCCAGGGTGAATTCCCTCCGGACGATTTCGGCTCCATCCAGACCGGGAATGGACTTGGATGCCAGGAGGAACCGGACGACGTCGTTGGTCTTCGTGGTATGGAGAAGCACGGTGACCCCGTCCCGTTCCACCGCCACCGCCGTATAGGGCATGGTGCGTCCCGGGGACGCGGCGTTTTTTACCAAGGTCACCGTCCGGCCCGGAACGAGGAGCTCCCATAATCGCCCCGGGTTGGGGAGATGGGCCTGAACCGCTTGCCCCCCCCACTCGCATTCGATGACGAAACGATTGAGGCGCCGGATGAACCGGCCCGGCACCAGGTCGGTGAAGAGAGGTTCATGGAAGAGGTCAGTATGAAAATACATCCGCGCAATCTCCCCTGAACATTTTCATCGTTCGTGGGTGTTGGACAAACAGGCAATTCATTAGGTAGCTTTCGTCCTTTCCCCGCCCCCTCCCAGGGCCTTTACCACCTGATCGTCGCGCCGATCATTGAAAAGGGAGGAATATCCCCGTCGACTGTGATACAGGGGCAACGGTAGGGCTTCCGTCGCCGCCCCTCGTCGCCGTGTTGCCCGGCCGCTGGCAGGAAAGGAGAGCAGCTTTTGGGAGTCGATAATTCCACCATCCCCCAGGGTATCCATATCGTGGCCAAGCCCATCGGTCCGCGCTGCAACCTGGCCTGTGATTACTGCTTCTACACGGAGAAGACCGCCCTTTTCCCCAAGGATGAAGAGTATCGGATGCCGGACAATGTCCTCACCGCCTTTATTACCAAATACATTGCGGCCCAGCCCACTCCGGAGGTGGAGTTCGTCTGGCAGGGGGGGGAACCGACCCTGCTGGGGCTCGATTTTTTCAAAAAGGTGGTGGAATTGCAGCGGCCTTTTACGGGTATCAAGACGATCCGGAACTGCCTCCAGACGAACGGCACCCTCCTTACCGACGCCTGGTGCAGATTTCTGAAGCGGAACAACTTCCTCGTCGGGATCAGCCTCGACGGGCCACGGCAGATCCACGACCGTTACCGGCGGGACCGGGGCGGGAAGGGCTCCTTCTCCCGGGCCATGAAGGGTCTGGAACTCCTCCGGCGGCACGGCGTGGAATACAACATCATGGCCTGTGTCGCCCGGGAAACCGCTGCCCATCCCCGGGAAATCTATGACTTCTTCAGGGGAGAGGGGGTCGAGTTCATCCAGTTCTTTCCCATCGTCGAACGGATCCCCGCCGGGTCCTCCGGGCGGCACGGTCTGCGCCTGGGGGCACCCCCGGCTCTGGACCGCCCGGAGGCGAACACCGCCGTGACACCCTGGTCCGTGGAGCCGGAGGCCTACGGCGACTTCCTGAACATGGTCTTCGCTGCCTGGGTAAGGGCCGACGTCGGGAAGATATTCGTCATGAATTTCGAATGGATGCTCAACGCCTGGATGGGATACGCCTCCCCCGTATGCCTCTTTGCCCGGGAGTGCGGCCGGTCCGTGGTCCTGGAGCACAACGGCGACGTCTACGCCTGCGATCACCATGTCTATCCCGAATATCGCCTGGGGAACATCCTGACGGACAATCCTCTGCAGATGGTCTCCAGATCCCTCGCCGCCGGCTTCGGCCGGGCGAAGGAGACAACTCTGCCCCACCGTTGCCAGGAGTGCGATGTCCTGCAACTATGCCGGGGGGGATGCCCAAAGCACCGTTTCCTCACGACCTACGACGGCGAACCGGGGTTGAACTATCTCTGCCCGGGTTACGGGAAATTCTTCCGGGACAGTAAAAAGTACCTCCAGGTCTTCCGCCGGCTCTTGGAAAACAACCTCCCCCCCTCCCTGGTCATGGACGCCGTCAAGGGGCCGTTGGTGATTAAACGGAACCCCTGACGGACGGTTGACGTAAACACCCCCCGGAACCCTGATCATAAAAGTGATCCCGTGGGGAGGGGTGCCTTGGCGTGCCCGATGTGTTCGGTCCGCTAATGGCGGAACCGCCTCCGGCCGCCGTCTAAAAAAGCATGAAGGTCGGGATCACCGGGGTGATCGTAAACTTGAGGCTAAAGCGGGAACCCATGGAGTCCACCGGGTGGATGACCGAATAGTACCCCTCGACGCCGAAGCGGACGGGGAGTTTGCCCACCTTGGTCATCCAGTTGACCCCCAGGCCTACGGGTAAGGTCACCGCATTGTTGCCGCCGCTGGCCGTCCAGTCGATGGTGACATTGGGCCCCATCCCGACCTTGACGGTATCGGTGACGTTGTAGTAGATGAAGTACTGGACGTTCGTCAGGTTGGTGTGCTCCCGGGCACTGTCGCCCGCATAGGACCACCAATGCTGGGGAAACAGGCCCAACGCCCATTTCTTGCCGATATAGGCCGCCACCCCCGCCGGTCCCGCCTGGTACTTGCCCTGTCCCAGAAGGTCTTCGCTGGCCGTGGGAAAGATGAAGGTCGGCCCCAACCCCCAGACGAAGATCCCCGTGCCTACCTTGTCGGGTTTTTTCGGTGAAAACAGGCCGACATAGGAGAAATCCCCGATTCCCGTCGTCCGCCCGAAGGGGTCGCGAATCGTCGAGAAAAGGCCCGGCTGCTGGCGGATCTCCGACGGTCCCATCCCGATCAGATTGCCGACCTCCTTCTTGAAGGGGACACTCATTACGGAAAAAACCGGCCGGTTGATCAGATTCCACGATTCGCCGATGGGAATTGGGAAGGTGGGAATCAGTTTGTAGGCGTATGCGTCGAGACTCCCGTCGATGTGGGGACCCTTGAGCTGGGTCCAGTAGAACTGATTGGCGACGAAGACGAGACTTCCGACGGGATTGTCCATCATCTTGGCAATCTGGGCCTGGGATGGCTGGCATCCGGCCTTGACGACCTCCTTGAGATCGATATCGATGCGGCTCGTCAGCTCCCGGCACTTGTCGGAGACCGCCTCCCGGGCCTGGCCGTCGCCTTTTCCCGCTCCCGCGGCGGGGGTGGTCCTGTTCGCCTCGCTGGCAGAGGCGTAGGTTGTTGCCGCAGTCGTCTTGTCTGCCCCGCCGGTCACGGCGTCGGCGGCGGCGGCCCCGCCGGGGATCAGCAGCAATACCGCCAACAGCAACACGAGGATCAATCCGTTTGCCAGGAGATTATCGCCCGTGGACCGGTTGAGCTCCCCGGCACGGTTTATAGGTTTCCAACGAATCTTCATAGAGATCTCCATTTATTGAGGGTGTGAGAGGCGGCTCCAGGCCGTCTCCCATACCGGTTAAAAACATCAAGGTTTGACGACATCGTAAAAAGTCCATATGCGGCGAAAGCGCTTCATCCTTCGTCACTGCGACGTACGCACAAGTACGCCTCATTCCTCAGGATTCGCGCGCCTTGCCTCTGGAGCTTTTTACTTCGTCGTCTCCATCATGACTTTTTACTAATTCATCAAGGTTTGCCTTGATACTATCGTGCCGTAACGTCCACCTGGGCCTTACGGATCTTCTTTTGGTTGGCACTGCTCAGGGGAACGGGCTTCAGGTCCACCTGTACCTTTTCCAGGCCGCCGGTGAACTTGAAAGGCATCCGCTCGGCGTAGTCTTTGCTGACCGCCGTTCCCGTATCCTGGCCGATGTCGAAACACTCTTCCAGGGAGATGCGCACGGCGTTCGTGTGGGCGATGCGCCCCTCCCCGACCTTCCGGCCGTCCACGGAGAGGACCCCGGCGCCGCCCTTGCCGATGCCGCCGCCGTCATAGGTGAACTCGAAGGCGATCCTGTGCTTGCCCGGTTGCAGGGTCTCATTCGCGGCGACACGGTACGTGGCCAGGCCGACGAAATTGTAGACGAAGACGGGCCGATTCTTGAATACGTAGAGGCCGTATCCGCCGAACTGGCCTCCCTGGGTGAGGAGGACGCCGTCGGCGCCCTTGGCGGGGATATCTACATCGGCGGTGATGCGGAATGATTTGTTCTTTAAGTCCGGGGCCGCCCCTTCGGGGATACGGATCATGCCCGGATAGTAGGTGAAGCTATTGCGTCCCGCCGTCACGCTGGGACGGATGCGGACGTCGAAGCGGGATATCCGGTCGTTGTCGAGAGGCAGGACATTGTACCGGGCCGCCTCCGCCCAGAAGAGGTCCTGCATCTCCCGCAGTTTCTTCGGTTCTTTTTGGGCCAGATCGACGGACTGGGTGAAGTCCTCGTTAAGATTGTAGAGTTCCCAGTTGGCATCATCGAGGGTCACCCGCTTCGGGTCCCGGGGGGTGTTGGCCCAGGGCAGGACCTGAGGCGTCGTCGAAGCGATCCAACCGTCGCTGTAAATGCCGCGGTTGCCGAACATTTCAAAATACTGGGTCCGGTGCGTCGAGGGGGCCTTGGGGTTGTCGAAGCTGTACATCATGCTTACGCCCTCGATCGGTTTCTGGGCGACGCCGTTGAGGATCGCCGGCATCTCGACCCCGGCGGCCGCAAAGACGGTCGGGGCGATGTCGATGACATGGTGAAACTGGCTGCGGATACCGCCCTTGTCCTTTATCTGCCGGGGCCAGGAGATGACGAGGCCGTTTCTCGTCCCGCCGAAATGGGAGGCAATCTGTTTGGTCCACTGGAACGGCGTATCCATGGCATGGGCCCATCCCGCCGGATAGTGGTTGTAAGTCTCCAGAGAGCCCAGTTTGTCCATGTACTTCACGATATCCACGAATTGCTCCTCCTTGACGCCGTTGAAGATGGTGTTCTCGTTGAACATCCCGTTCAGCCGGCCTTCGGCGCTGGCCCCGTTGTCGCCCTGGATGTAGATGACCAGGGTGTTGTCCAGCTTGCCGAGGTCGGCGACGGCCTGTACGACCCGCCCGATCTGGTGGTCCGCATGGGAAAGGGCCGCGGCGTAGACCTCCATCATCCGGGCGTAGAGCCGCTTCTGATCCGCCGTGAGGGTATCCCAGGCGGGGATTTCAGCCGGGCGGGGCGTCAACTTGGCGTTCTTGGGAATAATGCCCATGGCCTGCTGGCGGCGGAATGTCTCCTCCCGGACCTTGTCCCAGCCTTGATCGAACCGCCCCTTGAACTTGGCGATCCACTCCGGCGGCGCATGGTGGGGCGCATGGGAGGTCCCCGTCATGTAGTAGGCCAGAAAGGGCTTGTCCGGCGCCATGGCGTGCTGCGACTTGATCCAGGCGATGGCATGATCCGCCAGGTCCCGGTCGAGGATGTAGTTCTTGTCGTGGTAAGGAGGTTCTACTGGTTTCGTCCCTTCGAAGAGGGCCGGCCGCCACTGGTTGGTCTCGGCGCAGAGGAAGCCGTAGAAATACTCAAACCCGAGGTTCGTCGGCCAGAGATCGAACGGGCCGGCCTGGCTGGTCTGCCAGTCGGGGACGTTGTGATTCTTTCCATACCAGGAGGTGCCGTAGCCGTTCTGCTTCAGGACCTCGGCAAAGGTGCCGACGCTCTTCGGCATCATCGTATTGTAGCCGGGGTAGCCGGTCCCCATCTCCATGATGACGCCCGTGGCCGCCGTATGGTGGTTCCGTCCCGTCAGGAGGGCCGCCCGCGTCGGCGAACTGAGGGCCGTCGTATGAAATGCCGTATAGCGCAGTCCGTTGTCCGCAAGGCGGTCGAAGGTCGGCGTCGGTACCGGTCCGCCGAAGGTGGAGCTCGCCCCGAAACCCACGTCATCGGTCATGATGATCAGAACGTTCGGGGCCCCTTTCGGGGCCGTTACCGGCTTGGGGAAGTCGGGAACCGAGTCCTTCACCGTCCTGCCGATATGGCCTTTGAAAGGCTGCTCCGGCCGGGGCAGGATGTCACTTGCCCCCGCCGGAGGCAGGCAGAGCAATTGTGACAGCATAAGCTGGGAACAGAAAAAGAGAACATTTCGGGACGAAACTCCAGGTTTCTGCATCATCGCATAACTCCTTTCTATGGTATATTGATGTGTGGCAGGATACTTTGATTGCTGGTGCATAAATTAAGGTGGACCCATTTGTCAAGTTGCTATATTCTGTCAAACACAAATTTATCAATATAGTTAAGTTACACCCTTTGCTCTTGACAGGCAGTCGTAAATTCCTTGTTAACGGCCCGCGGTTCGGGTATATTTTCATTTACCTTTGCCTCTGAAAGGCAATATCTCTTTTCCGGGAGGTCAATCATGATGCCAAAGAGAATCCTGCCCATATTGCTGATCGGCCTGCTTGTTTGCATGTCCGCGACGATCCGCACCGCCGAGGCCGCCCAGTCGGCCATTGTGGTGGCGGAGGGATATTCCTGCCTGGGGGTGGACAAGTCCCGGCGGGACACGGAAAAGGAGGCCCGGACCGAGGCGCGGCGCAACGCCGTGGAACAGGCCAAGACGCTGATCAAAAGTCAGACCAAGATGAAGGATTTTCAACTGGAACAGGACCTGGTCGAGGCCTATGCCCAGGCCAAGGTCACGGTGGTGGAAGAGCTGAAGGAAGGTGCCGGCTGGTATCGGGAGGCCGCCGCGGGCGACTGTTACCGCTACCGGATCAAGGCGGAGGTTGCCCCGGATTCTAAAGCCCTGGAACAACTGGCCAAGAAAGCAGAGCTTACCGACGATCCGGCGGCGCCACTGAATGTCCGGATCTGGACGGACCGGAAGGAATACCGGCAGGGCCAGCACGTCCGGATCTTTCTCAAGGGCAACCGGCCCTTTTACGCCCGCATCCTCTACCGGGATGCCGCGGGCCGGACCATCCAGCTCTTGCCCAATCCCTACCGCCGGGACAACTATTTCCATGGCGGGGTGACCTATGAGCTGCCGGAGGGAGACAAGGATCGGTATCATCTGGAGGTTTCTCCGCCCTTCGGCGGCGAGGAGTTGATCCTCCATGCCGGTGCCGCCCAGTTGGGGGATCTCGATCTGGTCGCCGCCGGCGATGTCTATGGGGTGAAGACCCGGAGCGCCGATATCGGGATCAAGAGCCGGGGGGTGAAGATCGTGGGCGGTCCGGCGGGAGACAAGGCGGGAGCAACAACCGGCGTGGAATTTGTGGAGAATCGGGTGGAATTGCGGACTAGCCGTTAGCGCCGAAAGGGCGGCTCCGGTTCGGCAACGAAAGCCCGGCAACGCGCCGCGGGAGATGGTCTGCCGGCGCCGGTGAGAGCGGAATTCGTGGAGCGGCCGGCGGTGCTGACGACCCGGCCTTGATTTTGGGATGCGCCGGTATGAGGCATGAGCCAACACGGTCATTTTGTCGGCGCCAGCCTCCAGGCACGCCGCCCTTCCTCCTTGCTCGGTCCACCGGTGTTGCGACTGCTGGCCGTCATTCAATGTCACAACATCCTCTCGTGCTGGCATCACAGTTGCGTTTATCCCGGGAAAATTATAACCTGGGTGAAACGATCGTCAAAATTGTGGAAAGCACCCGCCCCCTGGCGGACAAAAAAGGGCTGGAAATGACTGGTGCCATTTTTCTCTGCCCAAAGCGGGGAAAGGATAAACGGGGGTAAGAGATCATGAAGGCAAGGGTCTTGATCGTGGACGATAACAGCGCCGGGAGGTATTTGCTGGAAAGCATCCTGAAAGGATTCGGACTGGAGGTGGTTGCGGCGGAAAACGGTCGGGAGGCGTTGGAAAAGGCCCGCAGCCACCCACCGGACCTGATTGTCGCCGACATCCTCATGCCGGTCATGGACGGCTATACCCTATGCCGGGAATGGAAGGCGGATGCCGCCCTGAAACACATCCCCTTCGTGTTTTACACCGCCACATATACGGAGGCCCGAGATGAAGCATTTGCCCTTGATCTCGGAGCGGATTCATTCATCGTCAAACCTCAGGAACCGGAAGCGCTGATGGATATTTTGCGGCAGGTGCTGGCGAAGAGTCAAGAGACGGCACCGGCGGCGCCGGCGAAACCCTGCGGGGAGGAGATGGAATTTTTCCGCCAGTATAACACCATCCTCTTCCATAAGCTGGAAAAGAAGATGGAGGATCTGGAGATCGCCAATGAGAACCTCAACGCCTTGAATGAGCGATACCGGTTGTTTTTTGACCATGCCACGGATGTCATTTATACAATCGGGGCGGACCTAAAAATTACCAGCGTCTCTCCGAGCATGGAGAGGATATTGGGTTACAAGCCCCGGGAATTCATCGGTCGTTCGGTAGTCGATTTAGGAAGAGTGGTTCTGCGGGAAGATATGGAGAAGGCCATTGCAGATATCAAAGCGATCCTGGCAGGCAACACCATCCCAACGGCGGTTTATCGGTTCATCGCCAGCGACGGCAAGATAAAATATGGCGAAGTGAGCGGCTCCCCCATTATGCATGACGGCATGGTGAAGGGGATCATCTCCGTGGCCCGGGACATCACGGCCCGCAAGCTCGCGGAGGAGCAACTTCGGAAAAGCGAAAGAATGTATCGAGATCTATATGATTTTTTGCCGATTCCCGTTTATGAGATGGATTTTGAAGGCAACATCACCGCGGCGAACCGGGCGATCTATGATGCTTTCGGCGGCACGGAAGATGATTTACGAAAGGGATTTAACGCCTGGCAACTTCTGCCCCCGGAAGATGTCGCGAGGGCCGTGGAGAACATCCAGCGGTTGTTGAAGGGAGAACCGTTGCCGAGCACGGAGTACAATATCAAGAGGTTGGACGGGAAGGCTTTCCCGGCCATCATCATTTCGAGCATCATTTTCCGTGATGGCAAACCAGCGGGACTAAGAGGCGCGGTCATCGATATCACCGAACGCCGTCGTTATGAAAAACAACTCCAAAGCATGCTCGATAATCTCCAGAAGGCGGTCGCCACCACCATTCAGGTCATGGCCTCCGCCGTCGAGGCCCGAGATCCATATACGGCCGGACATCAGCTCCGCGTTGCGGAACTTGCCCAAGCCATTGCCAGGGAAATGGGCCTGCCCCAGGAAAAGATCGACGGCATCCGGATGGCGGGTTCCATCCACGACATCGGAAAATTGTCCGTCCCCGCGGAGATATTGTCGAAACCTACCAAGCTTAACGAAATTGAATTCTCCTTGGTGCGGGAGCATTCTCGGAAAGGATACGAGATGTTGCGGACGGTGGATTCCACCTGGCCACTGGCGGAGGTCGTTTTCCAGCACCATGAGCGGATGGATGGTTCCGGATATCCCCGTCATTTGCGGGGGGAGGAGATCATTATCGAAGCGCGCATCATCGCCGTTGCCGATGTAGTGGAATCCATGTCGTCCCATCGTCCTTATCGGCCGTCGCTGGGCATAGAGGCGGCTCTGGAGGAGATCGAAGCCCACCGGGGGATCCTTTATGACGCTCCGGCGGTGGCGGCCTGTCTTAAATTGTTCAGGGAAAAAAAGTTCCAATTCAAAGGAATAGAATTATACGGCGCGTCGCTTCAAAAGTAAGGGCGGCCGGGCGTTTATTGAGGAATTCGTAAAAAGCGCCCTAGCCCGCCGACTGCCGGGCCTGTATAAAAGAAGTAAGTCGAGTCTGTGCCATGAAACCGGCCCAAAACCGTCAAACACGTATCTAAAGAATCCAATTAGTTACGTGCGACTTACTTAGAAGTCATGATGGAGACGACGAAGTAAAAAAGCTCCAGAGGCAAGGCGCGCGAATCCTGAGGAATGAGACGTACTTGTGCGTACGTCGCAGTGACGAAGGATGAAGCGCAACGCCGCATATGGACTTTTTACGATGTCGTCTTTATTGAGATGCCGTTTTCCCCGGCGCTGGCAACATCCCGGCTATCTTGTCAAAGGGGGCAGTTATTGACTGATTATCCGCAACTCATTCTGAAGACCGGCCGGGAGCGTTCCCTCCTTAACGGACACCCCTGGTTGTTTTCCGGGGCGGTGGCAAAAACGACGAGCCATCCCGACGCGGGAGACATCGTCCTGGCCTGCGCGGCGGCGGGCGAGCCTCTGGCCCTGGGCTTTTATCATCCCCGGGCGGATATCGCCTTCCGGATGCTTACGAGGGAGGTGCATATCCGGGTGGACGGCGATTTCTGGCGGCGGCGCTTTAGGGAGTCGGCAGCCCTCCGGGAAAGAATCCTGCCTGTCGGCGACAATGCCTGGCGGCTGATCAATGCGGAAGGGGACGGCATCCCCGGCCTGGTGGTGGATTGCTACGGGGACTATCTGGTGATGGGCGTCGGCACCGTCGGGGTGGAAAGACGACGGGAGGAGATCGTTGCCGCCCTGGCAGCGGTAAGCAACCCCCGGGGCATCCTGGAGCGGAGTGAAGGACCGGCGCGGCGTCTGGAAGGTCTGGAAGAGCGCCGGGAAACAGTCTGGGGCGAGGAACCGCCGGCCGTCATTGCCATCCGGGAAAACGGCCTCGTTTTCGAGGTCGATGTCCATGACGGTCAAAAGACGGGTTTTTTCCTCGATCAGCGGGACAACCGCCGACAGGTCGAGGAGCTCAGTCGGGGCTTGACGGTCCTGAACTGTTTTTCCTATACCGGGGCCTTTTCCGTCTCCGCCGTCCGCGGGGGGGCACGGCGGGTGGTTTCCGTAGATTCTTCGGAGGCGGCCAACGAGGCGGCGCGACGGCATCTGATGGTGAACGGCTTCGACGCCGCTGCCCATCCCGTAATCCGGTCGGACGTTTTTCGCTATCTGCGGAATACGGAAGAACTCTTCGACTTCATCATTCTCGATCCCCCTGCATTTGCCAAAAACCGTCGGGATGTCGCCCGGGCCGCCCGGGGCTACAAGGACATCAACCTCCAGTCCTTCCGGCGGCTGGCGCCGGGCGGGATTCTGGCCACCTTTTCTTGTTCCAACGCCGTGGATGAGGCCCTGTTCGAAAAGATCGTCCTCGGCGCCGCCCGGGACGCCGGGCGGGACCTCCGCCTCCTCCGCCGGTTCACCGCGGCCCCGGATCACCCGACCTGTCTGGCCCATGGCGAAGGACGCTATCTGAAGGGCCTATTGGTGAGCGTCCTGGCATGATCAGGCAGGGAGACGCCAGGACCGGTCGGGACGGGGGGCGAGCGGACAGCGACTACCCCAGCGGTTTATCTCCTATGATCTCTCCGGTTTCCGGGACGTCATCCGGACGGCGGCGGCGAATGGCGTTGGTTCTGGTTTTCTTTTTCTCCCTCTTGTCCATTCTGATCTTCATCGGCGGCTGCGGCGGCCGGAAGGCCTATCCGCCGGTCCCCCGGGACAAGAAGGCGGCGGTGAAGAAGACCCGGCCGGGCGCCGTGAGGAAGGCCCTGCCCCGCATGGGCTACACCATTCAGGCCGGGGCCTTTTCCCAGGCGGAAAACGCCGCCCGGCTTACGGAACTCTTGAAGGAACAGGGCCTGGATGCCACCTATTTTGCAGCGGAGACGGGACTGTTCAAGGTCCGCATCGGGAATTTTCCCTCCCGGGAAAGCGCCCGCAACCAAGCGGAAGCCTTGCAGCTGCTGGGGCTGATCGAAGAATATTACCTCGTCGCTCCGGAGGAATACGCCGTTGCCAGGGCTGGGGAACTGGGGGAGGATTATCTCCGGCGGGAGATTGTCAAGGCGGCGCAGAGCTTTATAGGTGTTCCCTATCTCTGGGGGGGGACCTCCGCGGAGACCGGGTTCGATTGCAGCGGCCTGACGATGACGGTCTATCAGCTCAACGGCATCGATCTGCCCCGTACCTCCGGGGATCAGTTCGACACCGGCGAGGAACAGGACGATGACGATCCGCTTCCGGGGGATCTAGTTTTTTTCGCCACGGGGAAGGGCGGCAAGGTGTCCCACGTCGGGGTTTATATCGGCGCCGGCCGGTTCATTCACGCCCCGGGCCGGGGGAAGAATATCCGGACCGACCTGATGTCGAACTCCTATTATCAAAGGCGCTATTTGGGCGCCCGCACCTACATTTGACGCCCGGGGGCGCGGCCGTTATAAAAAAATTGACATTGGCGGCTTTTTCCATCATTAAAGATTCGCTGTTTTGATTAATCGGGAGGTGTGAAGATGCTGGAACTCAAGGATCTGTATTTCTCCGTGGGGGACCGGAACATCATCGACGGGATCAATTATACCTTTGAGAAAGGAAAATTCTACGGGATCACCGGCCCCAACGGGAGCGGCAAGACGACGCTGGCCAAGCTGATCATGGGGATCAACACCCCCAACGCCGGGGAGATCCGCTTCGGCGGCAAGGAGATCTCCCAGTGGCCCATCACGGAACGGGCCCGGGAGGGGATCGCCTACAGTTTCCAGCAACCCGCCCGTTTCAAGGGGATCACCTTCCGGGACCTCCTGGCCATGGCCGCCGGCACGGACGATGAGGATATGCTCCTGGCGCTCCTTCGCCGGGTCGGCATCTGTTCCCTTTCCTTTCTCGACAAACCGGTGGATGCCAAGCTCTCCGGCGGGGAGATCAAGAAGATCGAACTGGCCACCACCATCGCCCGGAATCCCCGGCTCGCCATCTATGACGAACCTGATACGGGCATCGACCTCTGGACGATCCAACCCATGGTCCGCCTCCTGAAGCGGGAACAGAAGGAACACGGCACGACCACCATCGTGGTTAGTCATAACCGGGCCTTTCTGGAGGCGGCGGACATCGTCCTGATGATCAACGAAGGCAAGCTTGCCTATCGGGGGGACCTCCAGGGCGCCCTGCCCATGCTCAATGACCTGAGTGCCTGCAACTATCGAAAATGCGTAGGAGACCGTGATGTTGGATGCTATAGATAAGGAACTTTTGGCGGCTGTGGCGGATCTGGAAGGACTCCCCAAGGGGGCCTTCAATATCCGGAAGAACGGCCGGTTGCTCAAGCGGGAGGTTTCGGCCAATATCGACATCGAATCCCATGCCGACGGCCAGGGGATCACCGTCACCATCAAGCCGGGGACGGTGAACGAGTCCGTTCATATCCCCGTCATCCTCAGTCAGGCGGGCCTTTATGACGTCGTTTACAACAACTTCATCATCGGCGCGGATTCCGACGTGACCATCATCGCCGGCTGCGGCATCCATTGCGGCGGTCTGGAGCCGGAAGGCCACGCCGGGATTCATGAATTCCGGATCGGCCCGAAGGCGAAGGTCAAGTATGTGGAGAAACATTACGCCCGGGGCCCCGGTAGAGGGCGGCGCTCCCTGAATCCCACGACGAAGGTCTTTCTCGACGCCGGGGCGACGGCGGAGATGGAACTTACCCAGATCGGTGGTGTCGATGAGGCAAACCGGGTCAACGAGGCGGTCCTGGGACCCGACAGCCTGCTGCTGATCACCGAGCGGGTCCTTACGGAAGGAAGCCAGAAGGCCGTCTCCACCAACAACATCACCCTGGAAGGGGCGGGGAGCCGGGCGAACATGATCTCCCGCTCCGTCATCAAGGGCGATTCCCAGCAGGATTTCTACGCCACCCTGGATGCCCTGGCCCCCTGTTTCGGCCACATCGAATGCGACGCCATCATCATGGACAGCGGCCGGAACGAGACGGTGCCGTCCCTCAAGGCCCGTCATCCCGATGCCGCCCTCACCCACGAGGCCTCCATCGGCAAGATCGCCAGCGACCAGCTCATGAAACTCATGAGCCTGGGGCTGACCTACGACGAGGCGGTCAACCGCATCATCCAGGGATTTTTGAAGTGAGGAGTAACAACAAATATGGCAATCGGTATTAAAAACCTTTTGGTAACCGGCGGCTGCGGTTTCATCGGCAGCAATTTCATTCATTATCTTTTGGCGCGGGAGGATTTTCACGGACGGATCGTCAACGTCGATGCCCTCACCTATGCCGGCAACCCGGATAACCTGAAAGGAGTGGCGGCGACCGATCCGGGACGCTATGTGTTTATCCGCGCCGACATCTGCGATCTCGAAACGATGAAGAATATCTTTAACGATTACGGAATCGACGCCGTCAGCCATTTTGCCGCCGAGTCCCACGTGGACCGTTCCATCAAGCGCCCCGACAGCTTCATCTTCAGCAACATCGTCGGGACCTTCAACCTCCTGGAGATTGCCCGGAGCCGGGGCGACTCCTTCAGGATCTTCCACCACATCAGCACCGACGAGGTTTACGGGAGCCTGGGTCCCACGGGGCTCTTCACCGAGGAGACCCCCTATCGCCCCAACAGCCCCTACTCGGCATCGAAGGCGGCTTCCGACCATCTGGTCCGGGCCTATCACGAGACCTTCGGCCTGCCCACCACCCTGTCCAACTGCTCCAACAATTACGGCCCCTACCAGTTTCCCGAGAAGCTCATCCCCCTGATGGTCCTGAACGCCCTGGAGGAGAAGCCCCTGCCCATTTACGGAGACGGTAAGAACGTCCGGGACTGGCTTTACGTTACGGACCACTGCGACGCCATCTGGACGATCATGAACCGGGGGCGCCGGGGGGAGACCTACAATGTGGGCGGGGCCTCGGAGATGGAAAATATCGCCATCGTCGGGATGATCCTCGACATCATCGACGAGATCCGGCCTCGGGATAACGGCCGTTCCCGCCGGGACCTCATCACCTATGTCAAGGACCGGCCGGGGCACGACCGGCGGTACGCCATCGACTTCTCCAAGCTCCAGCAGGAACTGGGCTGGCAGCCCCAAGAGTCTTTTGCCACGGGCCTGCGGAAAACCGTCTCCTGGTACGTGGAGAACCGGGACTGGACGGACCGGGTCCGCTCGGGAGAGTACCAAAAGTGGATCGACGAGCAGTATGGGGGATGAATTTGGTGCGTTGGTAAAATCCTTTGAGAGGTTCCAGGCCGAACAGCAGGAAAGCCCCCAGAAGACCATAATATGGAGAAGCGGCAAGCCCATGGTGGTGGGAAAAAATCAAGAGGAATTGGCTCATAGCATACCGATTTTTTGTGGCTGGGGGTGGAAATAAGGTCAATTGAAGATTGATTTTTTCGCCGGTTTCCTGTAGAGTCGCCAAAAATTTAGCTTGTATTGTCTTCTCCGATCATTAACGCCTGCGGGAGGGGTTATGAGGATGAGGTCCAGAAAATCCGCGTCATAGGGTGACGGCGGATTTTTTTTATTTTCATCACTGATCATTTTTTAAGAAGGAGGTGTTGTCATGTTAAGGAAGCTTGCGTCGTTTTTCACCTATTTAATGCGTCATTATCTTCCCGACGCCTACTTGTTCGCCATCCTGCTCACGTTCATTTCGGCGATCCTGGCCCTGATCTTCACGCCGGCGGACATCATGAAGGTGATCACCACCTGGGGCGGTGGATTTTATGGGATCATTGCCTTTGCCATGCAGATGATCCTGGTCCTGGTGACGGGATATATCCTGGCCCTGACGCCGCCCATGAAGAAGGTCCTCGACTGGGTAGCGACAAAGGCGGACACCCCCGTCAAGGGGGCGATGATCGTCGCCTTCGTCGGAGGGGTCGGCTCCTGGATCAACTGGGGCTTCGGCCTGATCTTCGCGGGGCTCCTGGCTCTCGAGGTGGCCCGGCGGACGAAAAAGGCCGACTTTCCCGTCCTCATCGGGGCGGCCTACAGCGGCTTCATCTGCTGGCATATGGGTTTCTCCAGTTCCATCGGTCTGCTGATCGCCACCCCTAAACATCCTCAGAACCTCATCGAGAAAACCACTGGTCTGGTGGTTCCCGTGGCCGACACGATCTTTGCCCCCTGGAACCTGATCCCGGCGGCGATCATCATCCTGGGCCTTCCCGTCCTCTTTTATCTGATTCATCCGAAGGAGGAGGAAACGATCAGCATCTCCCCGGATCGTCTCAAGGAGATGGAGGACCAGACGGTTAAAGTGGAGAAACCGGCCAGTCCCACCCTGGCGGAGCGTATCGACCACAGCTATGCGGTCAACATGATCTTCGCCGCCATGGGCATCTTCTATCTTTTCCTCCACTTCTCCAGCAAGGGCCTCGACCTCAACCTCAACATCGTCATCTTCATCTTCTTTATCGCCGGTGTTATCCTCCACGGCAAGCCGATCAACTATGTGAGCGCTATGAACATCGCCATCCGTTCCGCCGGCGGGATCGCCCTGCAGTTCCCCCTCTACGGCGGCATCATGGGGATCCTCATCGGCACCGGCCTGGCCAAGGTCATTGCCGGCTGGTTCGTCGCCGTCTCCACGCCGGAGACCTTCTACATGTTCCAGTTCTGGGGGGCCGGGGTGGTCAACCTCTTCGTCCCCTCCGGCGGCGGTCAGTGGGCCGTCCAGGGCCCCATCACCATCGAGGCGGCGAAGATGATGAATATCGATGCCGTGAAATCGGCCATGATGGTGGCCTGGGGCGACCAGTGGACCAACATGATCCAGCCCTTCTGGGCCCTGCCGCTCCTGGGTCTGGCGGGACTGTCCGCCAAGGACATCATGGGCTATACCACCATGACTTTACTCTGGGCCGGGCTGGTGCTGAGTGGTTTTGCCCTCCTCATCGGCTTCGGGGTGATGTAACGATTATTTGACCCGTCGATCAAACGGCCGCCTTTCCTTGCGGAAGGCGGCCGTTCTTATCCCCGCCGCATCCGGACCTGTCGTATCTTCAGAAGGATGCAAACATTCATATTGACACCGCCACGGCGTTTTTTTATAGGCCGGAAGAATATAAAAATCGTGGGGAAGGATATCCAATGATCGAAAAATATCCCGATAGAACAACCGGGAGGCGCCTCAGGAAAATCGTCTTGTTTAATGCCGCCCTGACGATGGCGACAGCGGGAACGGTCGGGACCGTGGGTGCGGAAGGTTGTCTCATCAAGGAAATAAAATTGGAGAAACAAGAAAACCACGCCGATTCCGTCGTCATCAACATGACGGGATGTCCGGCCCCCAAGGTAAGCGGATTGGAAGGACCGACGCCGCGAATCGTCCTCGATTTCCCCGCAGGCCGTTTCCAGGGGTGCCGGACGTTGCAGATGGATGTTAGCGGCGGCAGCGTGGTCAAGATCAGGGGGGCGAAGCATGACCATCCGCTGAATATGTTCCGGATTGTTCTGGATTTGAAACCGCGGCGATCTTACGGCGCCGAACAAACCTGGCTTCAGGGAGAGGACAAGTATATCATCAAAGTCGCTCCGGAGACGCCAGCCTCCCCGTAGATCGAGACGCCCGGCTCCGGGAGCAATAGGGACATGACGGATCATCGATCCTCCCCCGGCAGGATAACCGTCAGTAAAGGCCTGTGGTCCCAACTGTTGCGAACGACATTTCGCACCGCAAAGATGATTATCCGGTTTTCATTTTCCAGCCGCCATTCAGCAAAAAGCCATAAGAAACTTCTTCATAATTAAAATAAATACTTACAAATAGATGCCCGCTGTTCGATCCGTGCCGGATGTCTTGGTACGAATGCTGCTACGGGACGGATGACCTAACTTTCCAAAGGAGAGAATCTCATGTCGATTGCCACGAAAAGCGTTGCCGTCGTATTTCCTGGTCAGGGGGCTCAAAGGCCGGGAATGGGAAGGGACTTCTGCGAAGAACTGAGTATCTGCCGTCATACTTATGAAGAGGCTGCCGACGCCCTGGGATGGGATGTCGGCGCGATCTGTTTCGGAACCGATGATCGTCTGGACCGAACGGAATATACCCAGCCTTGCCTCCTAACCACGGAAATCGCCATGTTCCGGGGGCTGCAAGAACGGTTCGGACTATCCCCCACATACTTTGGCGGCCACAGCCTTGGGGAGTTCTCCGCCCTGGTGGCGGCCGGGGTCATGCCGCTGGGTGACACCGTACGGGTCGTGCATGCCCGGGGGCGCCTCATGCAGGAAGCCGTGCCGCCGGGGCTGGGAGGCATGGCGGCGGTTATTGCCGATGATCTCGATGCCGAGGAGTTGGAGGAAGTCCTGACGGACCTGCCGGTGGACATCGCCAATGTCAATTCGAACCGCCAGATCGTCATCAGCGGCCATACCGGAGCTCTGCCCGACGCGGCGGCGCGGATCACCGACATCCTGGGTGCGGATGCCGCCTGCCGCTTCGTTCCCCTCAACGTCAGCGCCCCGTTCCACAGCCGGTTCATGCGTCCCGTGGAACGGGAGTTTTCCAATGTTCTCAAAGGTATCCGTGATGATGTGGACGCTCGGAAGGCGGTAGCGGTGACGTCCAATTACACGGGCCGTTTCCATACCCGCTACCCCGAAGATCTCTTCTGTTACCTTACCTATCAGTTGGGAAGCCGGGTCCGCTGGCGGGAGAACATGGAACTCATCGCCGCCGAAGCCGACACAATCTATGAGATAGGCCCGGGTCGGCCATTGCGAGATTTCTTCAAGACCCTGGGGGTCAACTGCCTCTCCGTGGTCACCCTTTCCGGAGCGGCGCGGATTTTCGGGAGCAACTGAGCCATGGATTTAAATTTGTCGGCAACGCAAGGCATGTATGTAGAAACGGTGCGGAGATTCGTGAAAACGGAGATCCTTCCCGGTCTCCTGGAGGTTGAGAGAAAGCACGCTTTCCCCTTCTCCGTAGTTCGCCGGGCCTGGGAACTGGGAATCCTCAACCTGAGCATCCCGGCAGTGATCAAAGGCTTCGAGTTGGATGCCCTGTCCTCCGCCCTGATCATCGAGGAACTCGCTTATGGAGATTCCGGGATCGCCACCTCCGCCATGTGCAATGACCTGGCCAATGCCGTCATCGCCCAACACGGCATACCTTCCCAGCAGGAGGCCTTTTTGCGTCCCTTTGTGGAAGAACCCCTGCTGGCATCCTTTTGTCTAACGGAACCGGGGGCAGGTTCGGACAACAGCGCCATGACCACGTTCATGGTCCGGCGGGAGGATGGATCATATCTGCTCAACGGCACCAAGTGCTTCATAACCAACGCGTCCTTCGCCTCCCAGTTCACCGTTTTCTGTAAGGTAGGCAAGCCAGCGGGGAATTTCATGGCTTGTGTCATCGTTCCCGTTCCACCTCCCGCGCTGGAAGCTATTGCCGGGGGCTTTCCGACGGGGAGGGAAATCTTCCTGCCGGCCGGGGGGTGTATCGCTGTGGGCAAGCCCGAGGACAAGCTGGGACAGCGCTTATCCAATACCGCGGCGGTCACCTTTGAAGAAGTGGTTGTTACCCCGGAACAGATCATCGGCGACCGGCGCCGGGGATTTCAGTACATAATCGACGTCCTCGATTATGCCCGCCCCATGGTGGCGGCCATCGGAGTCGGTCTGGCCCGCCGGGCCCTGGCGGTGACCATCGACTATACCCGGGAACGTCGGCAGTTCGGCCAGCGAATCTGCGACCTCCCGGTGGCCCGGGAAACGCTGACGGCGATGTGGAAAAAGGTGGAACTGGCTAAGCTCGCCCTCATAAAGGCCGCTGTCACCCTGGATGAGAAAGGATCGGACCGGGGGTTATACGCCTCCCTGGCCAAGAACGCCGCCGCCGAGGCGGCCATTTTCTGCGCCAATGAAGGGCTCCATCTCCATGGCGGCTACGGATTCATGAACGAATATGAGATAGCCAAGCTGGCCCGGGATGCCCATATCATCGATATATACGAGGGGGTGCGGGAGGTGCAGAACATGATCATCGGTCGGGAGATCTGTTGACCATGCTTTATCTCCACGGTTTGGGACATTTTCATCCGGAAAACGTCATCACCAACCGCTTCCTGGCGGACCTGGACATCGGGACGAGTGACGAATGGGTTCTGGAGCGGGTGGGGATCCGGGAGCGGCGCACCTCCCTGGAGCTTGACTACATTCGGGAGACAAAGAATCAGGATCCCCGGGGGGCCTCCGAGGCAAGCCGTTACAACAATGCCGAGACCGGAGCGGCGGCGGCCCGTCAGGCCATGCGCCAGGCGGGGATTGCCGCGGCGGACGTCGGTTTGGTCATTTCCGGCAGCTCCGCTCCCGACCATGTCACCCCCTCCGAGGCAGCAACCGTGGCGGCGGAACTGGGTATCGAGGCGCCCTGCCTGGATATCAACGCCGCCTGCGCCACCTTTGGCGTCCAATTGTCTTTTCTGGATCGGATGAGGCCGGAAACTCTGCCATCCTTCATCCTCGTCGTCAACCCGGAGAATCTCACGCGCTGTGTCGATTATGCGGATCGCAATACAGCCGTCCTTTTCGGGGATGGGAGCGCCGCCGCGGTTGTTTCGGCAAAGGAACCGGCAAGGTTGCGGCTCATGGACTGCCACTGCGCCTCGCAACCGTCAGCCTGGCAGAAGGCAGTCATTCCCCGGATGGGATATTTTCACCAGGAAGGAAATGCCGTCCAGGGTTTCGCCATCCGCAAGATGACCGAAGCCGTCCGGATCCATCGGGAGCGCTGGAAGAGTGGCCTGTCTTCACCAAACGCATGCCGTTCAGGTTTGAAAGGGGCGGCAGACCGGGTGGAAAAGCGGGTCGATGCGGATAGCGGGTCGGGTGAGACCATGGTGCTGACGGCTGAGGGAGAAGTTGCCGCCGGCGGCAACGGCCGACGTCTGGTCTTTATCGGCCATCAGGCGAACCTCAGTGTGCTGAATACCGTCTGTGAACGTTCAGCGATATCCGATGACTGCCACTGGCGTAATGTGGCCCTTTTCGGCAACACGGGAAGTTCCGGCGCCCCCGCCGTTATGAGCCAGCGTCAAAAGGATCTCCGGCCGGGGGATGTGCTGATCATGGCGCTGGTCGGCGCGGGCCTGACGTGGGCGACGCTGGTCTGGCAGGCCGGCGAGTGTTGAAATCTTCGTTCGCGACCGGGAAGGCTCTAAGTGGCCACAGGCATTGAGGACAGAGCAGGATGATGTTGCCTTATCAGAAGTTTATGGAGAAAAGTGACTTCGATCTACCCGAGTTGATCGCATTTTCGTATGGAAAGCTCGTGACCGATCCCCCCGCCGGTTTCGATGCCCGCCTGCCGGCCCCGCCATTCCTGATGATCGACCGCATCCTGATTCTGGAGGCGGACGGAAAGCGGGGAAGAATCGTGGCGGAGAAAGATATCCAGATCGACGCCTGGTATTTCCAGTGCCACATGCCCGGCGATCCGGTCCAGCCGGGATGTCTGGGAGTGGATGCCATCTGGCAGCTCCAGGGCTTCTACGGGGTCTGGCGGGGCGGCCTGGGGGCCGGACGGGCCCTGGGCTGCGAGGGCGTGAATTTCACGGGACAGGTGCGGCCTTATCACCGTGTCGTCCGTTACGAGATAGCGATCCGGAGATTTACCGCCCTTGCTGAATCCGGGGCCAGCGTCATCATCGGCGACGGCGCCATTTCGGTAGACGGCGAGCTTATTGCCGAGGTCCATCAGGCCCGGACCGGCCTGTTCCGTGGTATTGTCTATGGCGACTATCCCTGGCTGCCTCCGGCCACGATGCAGACGTGAGGAACATGCCTTTTCCGGCGGATGGGATGAGAGAATATGCATTGGCGATCTCTGGAGAACATGGATAACCGGTTGTCGATTTCGACCGGAATGAAAGGGCAGAGAAGCAATGGAAGATAAAAGAGTCGCCCTCGTAACCGGGGGAGGCACGGGAATCGGCGCCGCCTGTGTCCGCTCCCTGGCGGCGACAGGATTTCTGGTAGGCATCCATTACCACCGGAGTGAAGAAGGGGCGCGGGCCGTGCTGGCCGAGACGGGGGAAGGTCTGCTCCTGCCGGGGGATCTGACCCGCAGCGAGGATATAGACGCCCTGGTGGAACAACTAAAGTCAGCCACCGGACGTCTGGACGTCCTGGTCCATAATGCCGGTGTTTCCCTCAACGCCGACATCAACGCTATGCGTCTGGAACAGTTCGATGCCCAGCGCCTCCTTGCCAGAGGGGTTTGGTATTTGACGAAGCGGGTCCTACGTCAGTTCATGCTCCGAAGGAATTCCGGAAGGATCATCACTATATCCAGTGTCGTTGGCCATACCGGTAACGGCGGCCAGATCCCCTACACCATGGAAAAAGCCGCCCTGGATGCCTTTACCAAATCCCTGGCCAAAGAGCTTTCCGGTCGTAATATCCTTGTCAATGCCGTGGCCCCCGGCTTCATCGATACGGCGATGACGGCTTCCCTGCCTGAGGTGGCTCGGGAGCGGATCATGGCCAATATCCCCCTGCAGCGCATGGGACGCCCGGAAGAGGTGGCGGAGGTCGTGACCTTTCTCGCCACGGCCGGCACCTACATCACCGGTTCGGTCATCCATGTCAACGGAGGCCTCTATGGCGGCTGATCAGACGATGCGGGAGACAATCCTGGCGGCGGTGCCCCAGCAGCCACCCTTTCGCTTCATCGAGGAGATCCGGGAACTGGACGAAGCGGGGATCGTGGGCTCCTATCGTTTCCGCCGGGAAGAGTATTTCTACCGGGGACACTTCCCCGGCCAGCCGGTGACCCCCGGGGTGATCCTTATCGAGGCCATGGCCCAGACGGGGGTGGTGGCTCAGGGCCTCTATCTTTCGCTGCTCAAGTCCGGGGCGGCCCTCAGGGACTTGAGGAAGATCACCACCCTGTTCACCCTGGCCGAAGAAGTGGAGTTCCTGGATATCGTGGCCCCCGGAGAGGAAATTGTCTTTCGGGGCCGTACGATCTATTTCCGCCGGGGCAGCCTGAAATCCGCCGTAACGGGAGAGCGGAAAAACGGGCAAATTGTATGCCGGGGGATCTTGGCGGGGGCGGGGATTGATAGGTCAGCCGGTTGTGAATGAAGGGTAAGTAAATAGAGGCCGCATGTTCCGGACGGGTGATGATCGGGATGGTAAGAGACCGTATCCCTTGCGAATTGCGAAAAGCAGATAGGAGCGTATTTTGGTTATGAACAAGAGAGTGGTGGTTACCGGTATGGGAGTGACCGCCCCGAATGCCCACGGATTGGACGACTTTACAACCGCCCTAAGAGCGGGACGTTCGGGGATCCGCCATATCAAGGAGCTGGAGGCGCTCAACTTCGCTTGTCAGGTAGGCGGCATTCCGGAAAATTTCGATGCGGTGCGCCGGAGCTATTTCGATCACGAAAAGCTCATGTCCATCAACGACAATATCGGATACGCCTCCGTATCCGCCATCGATGCCTGGCGTGACGCCGGTTTTGAGGTTCCCGAAGGGGACGGTGAGGACGTGGATTGGGATACCGGGGTGATTATCGGTTCCGGCATCGGCGGGATGGACACCATCGCCCGGACGGTAGTGCCCATGGTCAATGACGGCAAAGTCCGCCGCATGGGCAGCCGGATTGTGGAACAGGTGATGAACAGCGGAACCAGCGCCCGCATCGCCGGCCTCCTGGCCCTGGGCAACCGGGTGACATCCAACTCCTCGGCCTGCTCCACGGGCAACGAGGCGATCATCGAAGCGGCTTGGCGGATCCGGGCGGGTCTGGCGAAGCGGATGCTCGCCGGGGGCTCCGAAGGCGCCTCGCCCTATATTTGGTCCGGCTTCGACGCCATGCGGGTGATCTGCCGGAAGTTCAATGACGATCCGGAGCGGGCCTCCCGCCCCCTGAGCGCCAGTGCCGCCGGTTTTGTTCCCGGCGCCGGGGGCGCCGTTCTGGTCCTGGAGGACCTGGAGACAGCCCAAAGGCGGGGGGCGCGGATCTATGCCGAGGTGGCCGGCGGGGCGGTGAACTGCGGCGGCCAGCGCCGGGGCGGTTCCATGACGGCCCCCAATCCGGAGGGGGTCCGCCGGTGCATCCATCAGGCCATGGCCGACGCCGCTGTTTCGCCCCACGAGATTCAGGCGATCAACGGCCACCTGACGGCTACCTATGCCGATCCCGTGGAGGTGAAGAACTGGGCCGCGGCCCTAAATCGAACCCCGGCGGATTTTCCGTTCATAAATTCCACCAAATCCATGATCGGCCATTGTCTGGGGGCGGCGGGGGCTATCGAGTCAGTCGCCGTGATATTGCAGCTCTACGGCGGCTTTCTCCATCCTTCGGTCAACAGTGAGGATGTCCATCCCGAGATCGAGGCCTTTGGGGACAGCATCCCCCAGCAGGCGCTGGACATGCCGGATTTACGCGTCATCGCCAAGGCGGGCTTCGGTTTCGGCGATGTGAACAGTTGCCTGATCTTCAGGAGCTGGGAGGGGGCATGATAGGGCGCGGAGACCGGAACTAATTGATTTTTATGTATTACGTATCAAACACGGAATGACGGAAGGGCGATTGCGGCACTTCGGCAATTGGCTCGGGGGATAATAGACGGCGGCGGTTTAGCCGCTGCCGGGAATAAATCATAAAAAATGTAAGGAGAGGAATATGGAAGAGAAGGAAATATTCAAGGAAATGATCGATATCTTGAGGATCTATGCCAAGGACAAAGCAGGTTTGGATACGGCGACCATGGCCACCCACATCCTCGATGACCTTAAGGTGAATTCGGCACGTCTGGTGGATGTCATCATCAAATGCGAAGACGTCTTCGGGATCACCATCGAAGACGACGAGGCCGACAAGATTCGCACTATCGGCGATGCCGTGAATCTCATCAAGAACAAGCTCGGATAATGGGGGTACGATGGTGCCGTTGATTGGATGATAAGAGACGATAGCAATGCTGCAAGCTGAATGATGAGTACGGTGGCTGGAGTTCATTATAATCTATGGCGGCAGGAGGCCATGGGATTGCTCACTGTAGCGGTCGTCGGCCCCCTCTATTTTCTTTTTTTACGATGCCGGGGATACCGTCTCCGGGATTTGGATGCCACACGTCGTCACTGGGCGGAGTTGCGGCGCAGACACCCCGGCCCCTGGCTGATCTGTGGAAATCACCTGACCCTCATCGATTCCATGCTCCTGACCTATGGCCTCATGTCCCTGAGCTCTCATTTCAAAGAATTTCGCGCCCTTCCCTGGAACCTCCCCGAAAGGGCCAATTTCCAGAAACAGCTCTGGAAAGGGCTGCTCTGCTATCTGGCCAAGTGCATTCCGGTCAGCCGGGGCGGGGACAGGGAGGAGATGCAAACAACCCTGGGGAAATGCAACTGGGTTCTGCAAAATAATCGGGTGTTGATGATCTTCCCGGAGGGGGGGCGTTCCCGTGCGGGCAGGATCGATCAGGAGAATTTCTCTTACGGCATCGGACGCTTTCTCCAGGACCACCCGTCATGCCGGGTGCTCTGTGTCTATCTCCGGGGAGATCGTCAGGATGCTTACAGTGATCTTCCGGCCAGGGGGGAGTCATTTACCATCACCATCGATGTCTTTGAACCCCGGCGACCGGTAAAGGAGGGGCTTCGAGGACAGCGGGAGCTGGCGGGACAGATTGTTTCCCACCTGGCGCAAATGGAGGAGGAATATTTTGCTGGTCGTCGGCAACGACATTGTGGATTTGACCGATCCGTACAACCAGGGAAAGCTTCGGGACCGGCGCTTCCGCGGCCGGGTCTTCACGGCAGCGGAAGAACGGCGGATTGATGCTTCACCGCGTCCCGATGTAACGCTCTGGGCGTTCTGGGCCGCCAAAGAGTCGGCATTCAAGGCGGCGGTAAAGCTGAAACCGGGATCGGGATTCATCCCAAAAGAATACATGGTTGTCAAGTATGAGATGGATCTCCCCGCGGCGGGGCTGTCTTCGCTTCCCGACGATTATCCCATCATGGGGCTGGATGGCGAAAAAGGAACGGGGGAGGATCGAAAGCAGGAGCAGACCGTGGTTTTGTACTCGGGAGAGACAGTGGCTGCTTCCCCTCGTAAATCCGGTTTGATCGCCACTCCGGTGGGATCCATGCCTTTGGAATTCACAATTTCCGAACAATGGATTCACTGTCTTGCGTTGGGGCGCCGGGGATGTGAAGATACCGCCACCCCTGACAGGACGATTCATGTTGTGATGGAAAGTCGCGGGATGTGCATTGAACCGTCCGCCGCGGTACGGCGGGCCGCAGTTCATCATCTGGCCGATATTTTCCGGACTTCCCCGTATTACCTGGAAATCCGCCGGGCCAGGACTTCTTATGGTTATGGGGGGCCGCCCCAGGTATTTCTCGCTGGCCGGCAGACCGACGTCGATATCAGCCTAACCCATGACGGCTCCTATATTGCTTTTGCCCTCGTTACACCTGAAACGTCAACGGATCAATGAGACGCCGCCGCGGGCTGAGAAGGCGTTTGCAGCGTCTTGAGTACATCGTCCACATAGGCGGTGGGAAAGTGATCCCCCCGGTGGCGTAGCAGGGCTTCGGGAAGACAATTCAGGAAGGCATTCATTACCCGAAGATCGAAATGACTCCCCGCCTGGGATTTCATCAGTTCGATCACCTCGGAAAGCGGTATCGGGGCGGCGTCGAGGGTATCTTCCGGGGTGTATTTGGGATAGTCGCGCTTTGATGTCAGGGCGTCGAAGACGTCGGCGACGGCGATAATCTTGGCCCCGAGGGGTATCTGATCGCCCGTGAGGCCGTCGGTGTAGCCGGTGCCGTCGATTCGTTCGTGGTGCCGGCAGGCGATTTCCGGAACGTTGCGCAGGTGCCGGGGGAAATGGAACTGCTCCAGGATGGTCTTGGTCTTCCGGGGATGGGTCTTCATTTCCTCCCAATCCTCCGGGGTAAACCGTCCCTCCTTCAGCAGGATCTCGTCCCGGATCCCGATCTTGCCGATATCGTGAAGGATGGCGGCGTATTTGATGGCCTCCTGCTCTTCCTTGCCCAGCTTCATCACCTTGGCGATCATCTGGGCGTATTCCGTGACCCGTTCGGAATGTCCCGCGGTCATTGGATGGCGGGAATCGACGGTGGCGGAGAGGGTTTTGATCGAGGCCTCGAAAGAAAGTTTCATCTCATCAACCAGCAGGGAGTTTTCCAGGGCGATGCCCACCTGGGAAACCAATCCCTTCAGGAAAGTTTCATCCTCCTCCTCGAAACGATCCTTTCCCTGTTTGTTGATTACCTGCACCACGCCGATCGTCTTGCCGAATCGCCCCCGGATTGGCTGGCAAAGGACGGAACGGGTCCGGAAATTATTTCTCTCATCGAAGGAGCGGTCAAAATAGGGCAATTCCCATGCATCCGGCACGTTGATGATTTCTCCCGTTGCCGCGACCCGGCCACTGATGCCCTGCCCCAGCGGCAGCCGGATCTGTTGCACCCCTTCGGCGACCATCGTCCAAAGCTCCCGGCGGTCCCAATCCACGACGTAGAGGCTGGTCCTTTCCGCCTCCATGGCCTGGGTCACGTTGCCGATGATGAGGGGAAACAGCCGGTCGAAATCCAACTCCGAGGTAAGGTTGGCGGACACCCCGATCAATCGGGCGAGCAGATCCTTGATGTGGTTGCGTTCGGCAAGCTGGTCGGCCGCGGTCTGGAAGATGGTATTGAAAGAACGGATGAGACTCTGGATTTCATTTTCCTCCGGCTGCGGCGGGGCCACGGGGTCGGCATAGTCATTGGTTTTGTCGATCTTCTGGCCTGCGAACTCCTCTTCCCTGCTGGCCACGGCCTGGGTCTTGGAGACGATTTCCGTCGTGACATTCTCGAGGGAATTAAGCCACCGGAACATGAGAAAAAAGCTCAACAGCGGGAAAAATAGCATGGTACTCGCGCCGAGTTGGAGGATAAACCTCAAACGCTCCGCATCTTCGGCGGACAGGAAGGGAAGCACGTACTGGCGCATGATGAAAATGGCGATGAGAATGGGGAGCAGGGATGCCAAAGCAAAAAATGTTAGAAATATCTTCTTGGAACGGGAATGGACGATGGATGTGTTAAAGGTCATAAGTTCACAACTCCCGATGCATTGATGATCTGGACCGGGACTTCTTTACGGCAACCATCCCGGTGGGATTTCATCCCGGGATCGGAAACGGATCGGGAGTGCGAAGTTGCCGGTGGAGCTTATCTTGCTCCGCCTTCACCGGCATTGATGATCGCCGCCACCTGATCCTTGCCGAATGACCTGATAAAATCTCCCATGGCCGCTTCCATGACCCGGTACCAGGCAGCCTTGTCGATATCTTTGCTTACCGTCATGCCGGCGGCGGCCAGAGCCGCGATCTGCTTCTCCTCGCTTTCCCTTCCCAATCGCCGCTGATAGGGGGCCACTTCCCGGGCGGTTTTTATGAGCATATCCTGGTCTTCCTTGCCAAGGTTCAGCCAGGTTTTAGGGCTGACGATCAGAAGGGCCGGGGAATAGACATGCTGGGTCAGGGAGAGGTAGCGCTGTACCTCGTTGAATTTGCCGGTGTAGATGACGGCGACGGGATTTTCCTGGCCGTCGATTTCCTTTCGTTGCAGGGCGCCGTAGAGTTCGCCATAGGCCATCGGTATGGGCTGAACGCCGACGGCCTTCCAGGCGGCCAAATGCAGCTTGTTTTCCATGGTGCGGATCTTCAGCCCCCTGGCATCGCCCGGTGTTTTTACGGCCCTTTTCGAGTTGGTCAGGTTGCGGAAGCCGTTTTCCCAGAAGGCCAGACCCTTGAGATTGGCCTTCTCGAGATCCGTCAGGAGCCTGTTGCCGACCGAACCGTCCAGTACCTGGTCCGCGTGGCTGTAGTCACGGAACAGAAAGGGCAGATCCAGGATGCCCATGGACGGACTGAAGCCGCTGAGGGGGCCTGTGGAACCTACGTAAAAGTCTATACTTCCCTCCTGAATGGCTTCCAGTAATTCCCGTTCCCCCTTGGCCAACTCTCCATTGGGATAAACGGCAATCTCGATGCGCCCCCGGCTCCTTTCCCTGACCAGTTGGGCGAACCGGACCGCCCCCTGATTGTAGGTATGTTCCATGGGCGTCATCGAGGCAAGCCTGAAGACGGTCTTCGCTTCACCTTCCAACGACGTCTGTCCCCTGCTGGCGCAACAGCCGGCGACAAGCAGGGCCGGGATGACGAATAAAGCTATAAATGCTAATCGTTTAAATAACATATGATGCCTCCTTGCTTTGCGATCCGCTCATGACGAAGATATTAAACGTAAGCCCAAGGCTGGGAAAAGCAATGTCGCCTTCGGGATTAAAAATATTCCGTTGCGCATTGTCCGGATAAAGCCATAACCCGTAGCCAACTCCCGCTTGCTTATCCAAGCAAATATAAGACAACCTGTCCGGGAAAGTCAAAGATTAATTACCGGAGTGAATCTCTTTTTGAATTGCAGTCTTGTCTGACGGCATCGTAAAAAGTCCGGATGCTTCGTTGCGCTTCATCCCTCGTCACTGCGACGTACGTCCAAGTACGCCTCATTCCTCAGGATTCGCGCGCCTTGCCTGCGGATCTTTTTACGATGCCGTCCCAAATGGGACATTTTTTGACTTTTTACGATGTCTTCTTGTCTACTGCATGCAGTTTGAGGATAAATATATTTGAAATAAAAAAACTAATCGGATAAAATACAGATGGAAGAAGGAGGGGGAATTCTTTTTCCAAGGAGGCAGTATGCACATTTATCAATTGGACAAACCGGACAACCTGGTGGCGTTGCTGGAGGAGAGCCTTGCCAAGTATCCCGACAATCTCCTGTTTGGCACCAAGAACAGGCAGGGCGTTTACGAGTGGATTACCTATCGGGAATTCGGCAAGCGGGTGGACAACCTCCGCGGCGGCTTGGCGCAACTGGAGGTGACCAAAGGTGACGCGGTCGGAATCATAGCCAACAACCGCGTCGAATGGGCCGTCGCCTCCTTTGCCACCTACGGACTGGGGGGGCGCTTCGTCCCCATGTACGAGGCGGAGCTTCTCCATGTCTGGAAGTACATCGTCAAGGACAGCGGGATCAAGATCCTCTTTGTTTCCAAACCGGAGATTTTCGAAAAAGTCAAAGATTTTACCAAGGATATTTCTTCTTTGGAAAAGATCTTTATCATCGAGAGCACCGGAGACGGCAGCATGGCCGCGGTGGAGAAATGGGGGGAGTCCAAACCGGTGGCGTCACTACGTCCCCAACCGGACGACATTGCCGGGCTTATCTACACCTCCGGGACGACGGGGGATCCGAAAGGAGTTCTCCTTTCCCATGCCAATCTGACCAGCAACAGCCTGGCGGGCATCAAGAAATATCCGGAACTGAATGAGACGGCGCGCACCCTGGCCATCCTGCCCTGGGCCCACTCTTACGGACAGACGGCGGAACTGCACGCCATCATCAGGCTGGGGGCCTCCATGGGGCTGGCCGAAAGTGCGGCCACCGTGGCCGCGGATCTGGCCCTGGTGAAGCCGAACTGGCTTGTCGCTGTCCCCCGGGTCTTCAACCGCATCTATGACGGCCTCCAGAAGAAGATGGAGGAAACGGGCGGGCTGGCCAAGACCCTCTTCGACATGGGGGTCGCCGCGGCGCAGAAACGGCGGGAGCTGGCGGCGCAAGGCAAGTCCTGTTTCCTCACCAATCTGAAATTCAAGATCGCCGACAAGGTGGTCTTCGCGAAGGTCCGGGAAAAGATGGGCGGGCGCCTTATGGGCTGCATGAGCGGCAGCGCCGCCATGAACCCCGATATTGCCCAGTTCTTCTTCGACATAGGTATTCCCATTTACGACTGTTACGGGATGACGGAAACCTCGCCGGCCATTGCCATGAACGCCTCTTATGCCTACCGGCTGGGCACCGTGGGCCAGGCTATCGACAAGGTCAAGATCGTCATCGATTCCTCGGTGGTTCAAGAAGGGGCCACGGACGGCGAGATCGTCGTTTACGGACCCAACGTGATGAAGGGGTATCACAACAAGCCTGAGCAGACCCGGGAGGTCATGACCGGTGACGGCGGGATTCGCACCGGCGATCGGGGACGTCTCGACCAGGACGGCTATCTCTACATCACCGGCCGGATCAAGGAGCAGTTCAAGCTGGAAAACGGCAAATTTGTCTTTCCCGCCGCCATGGAGGAGGACATCTGCCTCCACCCCTATGTGCAGAACGCCGTGATCTACGGAGAGAACAGACCGTACACGATCTGCCTGGTGGTACCCGACTTTGCCGCCGTAGAGGCATACGCGGAGAAGAATCAGCTACCCAAGGATATGGATGCCCTCATGGAACGGGAGGAAATCCGCTCCCTGATCAGCAACGGGATTACGGAACTTCTGAAGAAGAAATACGGTGGTTATGAGATCCCCAAAAAGTTCGTCTTCCTGACGGAGAATTTCACCCTGGAAAACGGCCTTTTGACCCAGACGATGAAACTGAAACGCCGGGTAGTCGTTGACAGATTCAAGGAACATATCGAGGCCCAGTACGCCAAAAAGTGAACGGCGCGGCTGATGAGCCCGTTTTGGATCTGTTCCGTTTGTCTCTTGCCTTACGGGGGGAAGTTCGGATGGATGGGGCATGAGCTTGTATGGCGGCGTATAAACCCATCCCCGCCCCGGCCCCCCCTGACGGGGAGGGAGCTGTAGGGATGAAGAGCGATACCGCCCGTCCCGGCGGAAGAAAAAAGCGGCTGGAGATTTTGATCTCCAGCCGCTGCTGTTTTCGGACATCTTTTCGAATCCGGGCCAAAATATCGATGCATCTTCCGGCCGGATATTTTGGCCCCGGTTCCGCCGGGTCAGGATATGATCCCGTCCCGATCAATAATCGTAATCGTCCATGCCGCCCATACCGCCCATACCACCCATACCGCCGGGGGGCATCGGGGGCATCGGCGGGGCCTTCTTCTTGGGAGCCTCGGCGACCATGGCCTCCGTCGTCAACAGTAGAGAGGATACGGAGGAGGCATTCTGGAGGGCCAGACGCGCCACCTTGGTGGGATCGATGATCCCGGCCTTCATTAGGTTTGTATATTCGCCCTTGTCGGCATCGAATCCGTAGTCGTTCTTTCCTTCCTTGACCTTTTCCATCACGATGGAGCCTTCGAAACCGGCATTGGTGGCGATCTGGCGGAGGGGCTCTTCAAGGGCTCGCTTGATGATGTTGAGTCCATACTGCTCGTCTTCGGGGAGACTGACCTTTTCCAGGGCCTTCAGACTCCGGAGGAGGGCGACGCCACCCCCGGGAACCACGCCTTCTTCAACAGCGGCCCGCGTCGCGTTCAGGGCGTCTTCCACCCGAGCCTTCTTTTCCTTCATTTCTATTTCCGTGGCCGCCCCCACCTTGATGATGGCCACGCCGCCCACAATCTTGGCGAGCCGTTCCTGAAGCTTTTCCCGATCGTAGTCGGAAGTGGTTTCCCCCATCTGGGCGCGGATCTGCTTGACCCGGGTCTGGATATCGGCGCTCTTGCCGGCGCCGTCCACAATGGTGGTGTTGTCCTTGTCGATCGTTAACTGCTTGCACTGGCCGAGATCGGCGAGGGTAAGGTTTTCCAGCTTTACGCCGATGTCTTCGGATGCCACTTTGCCGCCGGTGAGGACGGCGATATCTTCCAGCATGGCCTTGCGTCGGTCACCGAATCCGGGGGCCTTGACTGCGGCGCATTTGATGGTGCCCCGGAGCTTGTTGACAACCAGGGTTGCCAGGGCCTCTCCTTCGAGGTCTTCAGCGATGATCAGGAGGGGTTTCCCCGTCCGGGCGACCTGTTCGAGAATGGGAACCAGGTCCTTCATGGAACTGATCTTCTTTTCGTTGAGGAGCAGGTAGGGATCTTCCAGACGGACTTCCATCTTGTTGGGGTCAGTGACGAAATAGGGAGATATGTAGCCCCGGTCGAACTGCATACCTTCCACGATTTCCAGAGTGGTTTCCATGCCTTTCGCATCCTGAATGGTGATGACTCCCTCCTTGCCCACCTTGTCCATGGCCTCGGAGATGATCTCGCCGATGCTGAAATCGTTATTCGCCGAGATGGCGCCGACCTGGGTTATCTCCTTTTTATCTTTGACGGTCTTGGAGATATTTTTCAACTCTTCCGTGACCATCACCACGCCTTTATCGATGCCGCGTTTCAGAGACATGGGGTTCATGCCCGCGGCTACGAGCTTCGATCCCTCGCGGTAGATCGCCTGGGCCAGGATGGTGGCGGTGGTGGTGCCGTCGCCGGCTAGGTCGGAGGTACGGGAGGCTACTTCCTTCACCATCTGAGCCCCCATGTTTTCAAACTTGTTTTCCAATTCGATCTCCTTGGCGACGGTAACGCCGTCCTTGGTGACCGTGGGTGCACCCCACTTCTTTTCGATGACTACGTTGCGTCCCCGGGGTCCCAGGGTGACTTTGACGGCATCCGCCAGGGTATCCACACCCTTCATGATCCGCTCCCGGGCCAGGGTATCGTATTTGATCTCTTTTGCTGCCATGCTTTCCCCCTCCTGTTATGATTCCAAAACGCCGAGAATGTCGTCCACTCTCATCATTAGATGTTCCACACCATCGATCTTGATTTCTGTACCGGCATAACGTCCGAACAGGACCCGCTCGCCTTCCTTGACCTCTATGGGGATGCGCTTCCCGTCCTTGTTCATCTTGCCGGGACCTACGGCGACCAGCCTTCCTTCGATCGGCTTTTCCTTGGCCGTGTCGGGAATGATGATGCCTCCGGCGGTCTTCTGTTCGCTTTCCTGACGGATAACGAGTACTTGATCGTGCAGCGGTCTAATGTTCATAGGCCATACCTCCCATTATGAAAAATTTATTTCTTTGTGTATGTAATAAATTATTGAAATTTCAACTAATAAAATCACGCCGCCAATATAATCACGATCCCGGGCTTGTCAAGGAGGGGTATGAAAAAAAGCCATTGACAGGAGTGGGGTTAGTGCCTAACATACCCCCAAGGGGTATAACATGGAAGGCAAACGCAAGCGTATAATGGATCGTTTCAAGCGGATCGAGGGTCAGTTGCGGGGCCTCCAGAATATGGTGGCCAACGAAGGGCGATGTGAGGACATCCTGATCCAAGTGGCGGCGGTGACGGCGGCGATGAAGAGGGCGGGTGCCGCCATTGTTGAGGCGTATCTGGAGGAGTGTCTGCAAAAGGCCCGGCAAGAGCCGGAAGAGGCCTTGGCCGACTTTCGGAAGATCCTGACCCGCTACATGGATCTCGCTTGAAGGAGGATGGAGATGAATGAAGAACGGAAAAGCGGCCTGAACCGCCGGTCGTTTCTTAAGGTGGCGGCGGGCATCGCCTCGGCGGGGGCCGGAATGTCCCGGCCCGGCAGGGCGATCGCCGCCGGGGAAGGACGCCTGGCGACCCTGATCGACCTGAGCCTTTGCGACGGTTGTGCGGACCGGGCGATCCCGGCCTGCGTGGCCGTCTGCAAGGAGATCAACAAAGACAAAATCCCCCCGATTCATGAGCCGATTCCCGTGCCCTGGCCACGGAAGGCGGTGGAGGACTGGTCTCGGCGTCGGGAGGTGTTCGACCGTCTGACGCCCTATAACTTCATCTATGTCCACCGGGCTGAGGTCGAGGTCGAGGGCCGACCGCGGACCGTCTTCGTGCCGCGACGATGCATGCACTGCGATAATCCCGCCTGCGCCACTATCTGTCCTTTTTCGGCGAACCACAAGCATGAAAACGGCGCGGTGGTTATCGACCCGGACCTCTGTTTCGGCGGCGCCAAGTGTAAGTCCGTCTGTCCCTGGGAGATTCCCCAGCGGCAGTCCGGCGTGGGGATCTACCTCCACATTTTGCCCAATCTGGCGGGCAACGGCGTCATGTACAAGTGTGACCTCTGCCGGGAGCGGCTGGCGACGGGTAAACTTCCCGGATGCATCGAGGCCTGCCCACGCCAGGCCATGCTCATCGGTCCCCGCCGACAGATCTTCGCTCAGGGGGAGGAACAGGCCAAGGCGATGGGCGGCTATATCTATGGGAAGAAGGAAAATGGCGGGACAGCCACCCTTTATATCTCCCCCGTTCCGATTGCCGCATTAAACGCGACGATGAAGAAACAGCCGGGACGGCCGGACATGAAGGCAGAACAGAGACGGATGGCGGAGACGGATCGCATAGGCAAGGCGGTGCTGCAGGCGCCGCTCTATGGAATCGCCGCTGGGGTGGTCGGGGCCTTCCTTTCTCTTTCCCGGAGAAAGGACCGCCGGAAAGGAGGGGAAAAAGACCATGAGTGACAGGATCTTGCCGGAAAAAGGACTCGTAGTCCGCCACGGCATCGTCGAGATCGTGGAGCACTGGGCGATCGCCATTTCCGGGCTCGTCCTCCTGGCGACGGGAATGTTCGAGCTGCCCATGGCGAACCGTTACTACATAACCTCCCTGCCCGGTCTCGGCTGGTCCGGGGATTTCATCAAGGCCCTCTATATCCATTATGCCGCCTCGGTGATCTTTATCACCGCCTCGGTGTTCCATTTACTTTATCACGGCATCCGCGGTGAACGGGGCATGCTGCCCCAACCGGAGGACATCAAGACGTCGATTCTGGTGCTCAAGAGCTTCTTCGGCAAGGGGGAAGAACCGCTGTTTCACAAGTATCTGCCGGAGCAGCGCCTCGCCTACGTGGGCATGGCCGTCATCATTGCCATGCTGATCCTGTCGGGGCTCGTCAAGACCTACAAGAACCTTTACGCCCCCGACATGCCCCTGACCCTGGTGCTCTGGGCGACCTGGATCCACAATGTCTTCTTCGTTCTCTTCATCTTGGCCTTGGCGGCTCATATCGGCGCCTTGGTTATAAAGCCGAACCGACCGATGTTCCGGGGGATCTTCACCGGGACGGTGCGCCTCGACTACGCCCGTCGCCGCCACCCCCTCTGGATCGCGGAGATGGATCCGGAGGAGATGGGGAGGTTACCGGAGGTGAGGTTACCCGAGGGTAACGTGTCGGAGGGGAGGGAGGCGGAGGCCGGGGATTTGGATAGTCTCTACGCTGAGATTCCGAATGACGGGGAGGACGGCCGGGGTGGACCGGCGCCGAAGATGAGACCGGTGGCGGAGGATCCCAGTGAATTGGATAAGTCTGAAAGCCCGCCGGTGCCGCCGTCATCCCCCGATACAGATGCGGGAGACCGGGAGAACGAACAACGGGACGCCTGATCGATGCTTTTGAAAGAATGGTCGTTCTTGACAAATGACCGACCTTAATATAAATCGGCGGCAAACAGGATAAACTAACCGGGAGGATTGAAGATGGCATTGAGCAGTTCGGCGGAAAAATTGAAGAAGATGATTGACAAAGCGATCGAGGATCACGAGATCACGGTTTTGGAGTATGAAAAAATACTCCACATCGCCAGCGAGGACAACAAGATCGATGCTCAGGAGCGGGCGTTGCTCCAGACCCTCCAGGATCTTATCGAAAGCGGCGCGGTCAAGCGGGTTCAGGACAGAAGATAGGATTGAACGATACCGCCCCCGATTCCGCGGGGGAGGGGGCTGATAAACATTTCTTTTATCAAGCCCCGCGACGGCTATGTAAACCTTTGCAAAACCCGGGCGCCTTCACCTTTTACCCTTTTTCTTCTCCAGTTCGCTAATCTGTCGGTAAAGACGTTCATTCACCGGGACCGCCACGCCGTGCTTTCGCCCTAAGGCCATGACCACCCCGGAGAGCATCTCCACCTCCGTCTTCCTACCGGCCTCCACATCCTGGAGCATGGAGGTCTTCCCCCCCGGGCCGAGGGAGGCCAGAACGGCATACCATCTTTCCACGTCGTCGGAGTCCAGGGGGATGCCCAGCTTCCGGGCCAGGGCGATGACCTCTCCCATGGCCGCATCCATCAACTCCCGCTCCGGACCGGCCTGCTGAAAGACGCCGTAGTTTCCCCCGGTGACGGCCGAGGCCTGGTTGATCCCCACGTTGATCATGAACTTCCACCAAATATCTCTCATGATGTCTTCGGGCGCAACATAATTTATCCCGGCCCGGTCGAAGAGCTCCCCAACCCGCCCCACCCGGTGGGAAGGCGTCCCCGCTTTCTTTTCCCCGAAGAAGATCTTCCCCTGATTGGTATATGTCACCCGGTTGCCCTGGCGCAGGGCATCGATGCCTATCACTAACGCGTAGAGAAGCTTCTCCGGCCCGTAAACGGCGCCGATCCGTTCTTCGCTGTCGATGCCGTTCATCAGGGACATGACGATGGTTTCGGGACCGATGCTGTTTTTCATTTCGGCGATGGCCTGGTCGAGGTGATAATGCTTGACGGCCACGAGCAGTAGTTTCGCGGCGGGATGAATCTCCCCGCTATCGAGGACGGGGATCAAATATTCCTTGCCGTTGACTACGATACCTTCCTTACGGAGCCGTTCCCGGCGCTCGCCGGAGGCGACGAAGGAAACGCATCGCGGGTCCATATCGTGCAGGAGCGCCCCATAGGCCGCCCCGACGGCCCCGGCGCCGATTATGTGAATGTTGCCGATCATTAGCTTGTTCCTCCTTTTCCTCAAATGGAAGTACTCTATCAGGATTTATTGAAATAGGCAAATTCCCTTGTTGTTGACAGCGATTGGAAACTGGGTTAAACACCGACAACAAAAAGGTCGGCCAGAGAGAAAAGGGACATGAAGAAAATCAAAAGGATTTTAATTGCCAACCGGGGGGAGATCGCCCTGCGGATCATCCGCACGGTGCGGGACATGAACCTCGAAGCGATCGCCATCTATGAAAAACCGGACAGTGACGCCTATTTCCACCGCTTTGCCGACCGGGTCGTCCAGATCGGCAACGAACCGAACCGGGGCTACCTGGATATCGAAAGGATCATCCGGGCCGCAGTGAATACCGGTGCCGACGCCATCCATCCCGGGTACGGATTCCTGGCGGAAAACGCAGATTTTGCCGAGGCCTGTCACCGGGAGGGCATCGTCTTCATCGGTCCTCCCCCGGAGGTGATTCGCGCTCTGGGCAACAAGGTCCTGGCGCGGGAGATGATGATCGCGGCCAGCATCCCCGTGGTTCCGGGAACTGACAGTCTGCCGGTGGGCCAGGAAGGGGTGGAGGCGGCCGCCGCTTTTGGACGGAACGTCGGATATCCCATCATCCTCAAGGCAACGGCTGGCGGTGGCGGCCGGGGGGTGAGGCGGATCAATAACGAGCAGGAACTAAAGCTCAATATCCCCGCGGCGCGGTCCGAAGCGATCGCCGCCTTCCATGACGATCGGCTGTATGTGGAAAAATATATCGAAAAACCGCGCCACATAGAGGTCCAGATCCTGGCTGACCAGTACGGACATGTTATCCACTTGGGAACCCGGGATTGTTCCATCCAACGACGGCACCAGAAATTGCTGGAGATCGCCCCGGCGGATCTGCCCGCGCCGGTTCTCGAAGCCGTCCACGCGGCGGCGGTGCGGGCGGCCCGGGCGGCTGGTTACGTGAGCGCCGGCACCGTGGAGTTCCTCGTCGATTCCCGGACCAATGAATTCTGGTTCATGGAGGTGAATACCCGCCTCCAGGTGGAGCATACGGTCACCGAGATGATCACCGGCGAGGATCTGGTGCAGGAACAGATCCGGATCGCCGAAGGGAGACCACTGCAGATCCTTCAGGAGGACGTGCGCCTACACGGCATAGCCGTGGAGGTGCGCATCAACGCCGAGGATCCGAAAAACAACTTTCTTCCCGAAGGCGGGAAACTTATCGAGATCTATCATCCGCCCGGAGGACCGGGCATTCGCATTGACGGCAACGCTTACAAGGGCTACCTCGTCCCCACCGTTTACGATTCCCTCCTGGCCAAACTCATCGTCTGGGGCTACGAATGGGAACAAACGGTAAGTCGCCTCCAGCGGGCCCTGAAGGATTTCAACATCGTCTGGCCGAAAACCACGATTCCCCTGTATATGGCCATCTGCGACGAAGACGATTTCCGCCACCGCCGCTTCCATACCGGTTACCTGGATGAGCACCCCGAGTTGTTCAAATATCCCGATATGGAACATTTCGTTTTAGACGATGCACTTTACAAACTGATGCTGGCCCCCCATGAAGGAATGGAAGGACGGTCGGGGGAAGAGCGCAAGAAAGACCGCCAGCCCGGCTGGTGGATGAACAAACGCATCCTGACCGCCCAGGAGATTGAAGAACTCAAGAAAGAGGGGATTGTCAAGTCTTCCATCAAGGGAAAGGTGACGGATATCCCTGTCGAGGTAGGCGACGAGGTGATGGTGGGAGACGTCCTGGTGGATCTGGAGGCGATGAAGATGCACCACCACGTCATCTGTGAAGTGGACGGGAAAGTGGCCGACATCCTTGTCGAACCCGGCGATGCCGTGGATGTCGGCGACACCCTGGTCATCGTGAATGTCCGCGGTTAGCGCGGCCCGAATCATCGGGACGACGACTGCCGAAAACATAAAAAACCCCGCCGGCGGTGCAAACCGGCGGGGGTTCCAATTATTGTCCGCGGCTTTTCCGTTTGTGTTCAAAGAACTTCACCGTATGCGAGGCAATTTGCGGCCATAGCTTGCGGATATTTACCCAAATACAAGTTTTCCCTTCATCTCATCCGAACCGGCATCAGAAGTGAGGACGCCGGGGGCGGGGCCGGGACTTTCCGCCGCCGGGGCGGCGGGTGCTTCGGGGACGGACTTTCTTTTCCGGATATAGGGCTTCCGGTTTGACCAGCATCTCCTCGTCCGGCTCAATGCAAGGAAGCCTCCGGCCCATGAACTCCTCGATGGGGGCGATGTAAAAGGCGTCTCCCTCGTCGGCGAAGCTCACCGCCGTCCCGCTCTGTCCCGCCCGGCCGGTGCGCCCGATACGGTGGACATAGTCTTCCGGATCGTGGGGCAGGGTGAAATTTATGACATGATCCATGCTCTCGATATGGATGCCTCGGCCAGCCACGTCCGTGGCCACCAGGACCCTGATCTTGCCGCTCTTGAAATCTTCGAGACGGCGGATCCGGCTTTTCTGCGGGATGTCGCCGGAAAGTTCGGAACAGTTGACACCGTAGCGGGTCAGACGTTCGGCGAGGCGCCTTACCTCATCGCGGCGGTTGCAGAAGACCAGGACTCTTTCCAGATCCTGCCGGACGATTATATTATGCAGGAGATCGAATTTCTGCTCCTCCGTAACGATATAGACGATCTGCTCCACTGTATCCACGGCCACCTGCTCCGGCTCTATCTCCACCATGACGGGATCCACAGTCCAGGAGGAGGCAAGGCGGATGATCGTCCCCGTGAGGGTGGCGCTGAACATGAGGGTCTGGCGCTTTTCCTTGGGAGGGGTGCTATGGATGATCATCCGGACGTCGGGGATGAACCCCATATCGAGCATTCGGTCCGCTTCGTCGATGACGAGGACCTCGATCTTCTTGAGCACCACGTCACCGCGGCGCTGGAAGTCCAAGAGCCGGCCCGGCGTGGCCACGATGATATCGGCCGGCCCGGCGGCAAGCTGGTGGCGCTGCTTTTCATAATCCATGCCGCCGAAAACAGAAACGATTCTTATTCCGCAATACTTGGCAAGCTGGCGGGCCTCGGCGGAGATCTGGAGGGCCAACTCCCGGGTCGGAGCAAGAATCAGGGCCCGGGGCGTGCCGAACGGACGCTCTTCCGTGTGGGGATGGTTGATCAACCGGGTAATGATGGCGATGAGAAAGGCGGCGGTCTTGCCGGTGCCGGTTTGCGCCCGGCCGCTGGCATCCTTGCCGGAGAGGGCGCTGGGGAGGATTTCCGCTTGGATGGGGGTGCAGTACTGGAACCCAAGATCGCTGATGGTGTGGAGAAGCGGTGCCGGCAGATCGAAATCTTGAAACCTGGTTTTGCCGGGAGCGGCAGGAACCTTGAACTGTCTGGGATCCCAGGAATCGTCGGTAACCGGTGCGGGTTCGGGAACAGCGCCGGCGTCGATAGCTTCGGGCCGTTTTTTCCCCTTCCTAGAGGGACGGCGGCGACGGGTGCTTTGTCGCCTTTCCGAAGTCAGCGAATCCGCTCCGCCGCCGGCATCGCTTCCCTCCGCCTCGGGTACCGGTGACGAAGGTATGGTTTTTGTAAGGTTTTCTGTGTCCTCCATAGGGCTCTCTTCTCTCTGTCGGCGGTCTCTTAGTGCCGCGGAACGTTTATGAGCTAATTTTGTGCGAATCATAATCTCATCCGATACCGGATGGCAAGGATTATTATGCCCGGGGATTGGAGAGACCGGGGCGACGCCCTTGACCGGATGGCGGAACTGGGCTATAAATAAATCAGGTGCGACATTGGGGAGCTAGGAGTGATCGCGGTCGTAATCAGAATGATTTCAAGGAGGCAATACCTGAGATGAAGATAGAGATATGCGCTGCGTCTGGTTGTGCCCGGGCGATAATCATGATCACCTTTGTCGTGGGATGCTTGTTGTCCGGCTGTGCCGCCGGGCCGCCACGCCTCCAGCCCTCGGGACTCAATACCGTCTTCGCCGGAAAAGACGGCATGCCTTTCGCTGACTATATCAAACAGACCCGGGCAATGATGCTCCGAGCCCGGGTGGATATTAATGACGGCAACCGGGAAATGGTCCTCAACGCCAACCTGCCCTTTGAACTCGCGCCGGACACCAACCTTTTCCCGCTAGGGAAGGACGGGAAACACCGCCGGGGCGCCCTTCTCGTCCACGGACTCTCCGACTCGCCGTATATGCTGCAACCCCTGGCCCGCCACCTCCGGAACCGCGGTTTTCTCGTCCGGACGATCCTCCTCCCCGGGCATGGGACGGCTCCCGGAGACCTGCTGGAGGTGCACTGGCAGGAATGGAGACGGGCCGTGCAATATGGGATCGACGGCATGAAGGGAGAGGTTGAGGAACTCTACCTAGGCGGCTTTTCCACCGGCGCCGCCCTGGGCGTGCTGTCCGTCTTGAGCGGTGAAGACATAAAGGGATTGATTCTCATTTCTCCGGCCCTGGGGGTGAAAGACCGGCGTGTGGCGTTGGCCGGGGCGCTCCGGAGTGTGAGGGACTGGGTCGGCGACATCCGGGACGATGTGGATTACGCGAAGTATGAAACCTTTGCGGTGAATGCCGCCTATCAGATCTACCTTCTTACCGGGGAGATAGACAGGCTTCTCGCTGCGGGTAAACGTATTGAAGTCCCCGTATTCGCTGCCTTATCCGCGGAAGATGTCACCGTCGACGCCGGGCGGGCCCAAGAGGTTTTTCGGCGTTACACAACCTCGGAACATAACGTCGTGATCCTGTATGCGCGAGATCCGCGGCCGGAGATATGTGCCGGATCAGGAACGATTTATTGCGAGGGGAGTTATCTGCCGGAGCTGCGGATACTGGATTTCTCCCATGTCGCCCTGCCGATGCCTTGCGATGATCCCCATTACGGTCTGCGGGGAGGATACAAAAGCTGCCTCCATTACGGAGCCGATCGAGAAAAAAGAGGGATTTGCCGGAATGACGACACGATTTGGCAGGGAGAGATATCCGACGCCAATCTCCAGTCCTTCACCCTGCGTCGTCTGACCTGTAATCCCAAATTCCCTGGTATGCGGGAGCGGCTCGATCAATTCATCAGAAACGTTGCCCGATAAACAGACCCAGGGTTTGGTGTCCTCCCTCGGCGAACCCGTAAGCAATATAGGCCGGCCCGATGAAGGTGTCCGCCCCGATGAAGGCGCTGCCGGCGTAAATAAGAGAACCCAGAGTGATGTCGCTCCGTTTCTGCCAGGCCTTGCCTGCTTCCACGGAGAAGCCCAGATAAAGGGTGGTGCGAAAATCGCCGAGGCCGGCGGCCCCCATATTCCGGAAGCAGACGATCCGCGCCAGGCCCACCTCCTGACCCGACAGCTCATCGGTCAGGTACCCGGAGAGATTCAAGAACCCGCCAATACTGTACGAATCCTGAATCTTGCTGTCGCCGTCCAGGGTGCCACCGTAGATGATTCCAGGGATGAAGGTCAGGCGTCCCCAGGTCTTGGCGCCCTGGATGTTGGCATTGATCCCGGCGACCTTGTAGTCGGAACCCATTTCCGGGAGATTGAACTGGCTGGTCACGTTGGCGCTTAAGCCCCGCTGGGGAAAATTGAAGTTGTCCATGGTGTCGTAGGTCAAAGATGAAAAGAAACCGCCGATATTGAAACTGTCCGTGGGCAGGTCGGCGGCCCCGACATTGACCCGGTAGGCGCCGTAGCCGCGGCGGATGCCCAGGCGCAACTCCCCCCAGTTGCCAAACTGCCGACCAAGATCCAGACCCCCTGAAAATTCCTTGAGCCGATATTTAGCCATGATATCCGCTGTATATTCCGGGCTGTAGATGTAGGCATTCCATTCCCGGTATTCGAGCCGGGGGGCGAAAAAATAATGCGTGGAGTAATCAATGGGCTGGTAAAATTCCGAAAACAAGCGTGTCGTTTCGCCGATCTGCAATTCATTCCGCCATTCGGCGCCCAAGGTGTTGATCTCGGTCTGGGTAATCCGCGTGCCGACGGTATAGGAACTGGAGCCTTTGAAATTGTCCGCCAGACTGATGTTGAAGCGCATGTAAGTGGGACCCCACGATTTTTCAATGGGATTGAAAACCAGGCCGGTTTTGTTCCTTCTCCTTTCGAGATGAAAATCGACCCGTTCAAAGGTGTCCAGACCATAAAGGCGGGTTATATCCTTTTCGAGGGTTTCTATGTTCAGTTTTTCCCCCGCCTTGGTTTCGATCTGGGCCTCGAGTACCCGGGGAGAAATCTTGGTACGGTTTTCCGCCCTCGTCTTGACACCCGGCAAGTGTGCCAGTTTGCTTCCCAGGTCGATCTCCTTTCCTTCGCTGCCGGTTTTAACCGACGGAAGGGGAGATGCCTGGGCGGGGGACGCTGATTTGAATTCCACCTTCACGTAATCAATGACCGGCGGCTCGGAGGGCTGCCGCCGCTGATGGGCCAGATAAACCTGGAATTTTTCCGGGGCAATGGAAAGACCGGCAAGGCGTTCCTTCATTTTGCCCACCGCCGCCGCGCCGATCTTCATAGCCGTTTCGGTTTTAGAAAAATCCGTGGTTCCCAGCGGGCCGAGATCGGGCTGGATGAGGATGTCATCCGGCTTCAGGGTCCTTAGTTGGGCCTGGACATTTCTCTGGATGAGGATGGTCATGACCTGGGCGGTGATACTGGCAGTGGAATTGAGCCCCTCCCTGGTCCTGAGGGGGGTGCCGATATCGACGACGATGATGATGTCGGCCCCCATGGCGCGAGCCACGCTTACCGGAAGGTTGTTGGCGATTCCGCCGTCCACGAGCATCCGTCCGTTGATCTCCATGGGTACGAAGATCCCCGGAATGGACATGCTCGCCCGGAGTGCCTCCGCCAGATCTCCCTTACCCAGAACAACGGTGTCACCGGTTTCGATGTCCGCCGCCACAGCCCGAAAGGGAATCTTGAGGTGATCGAAATCCTTGATGTCCGCGGTGTGCAGCAGGAGTTTCTTCAGGAGGATATTCAGATTCTGTCCCTGGACCAGGCCTCGGGAGGTGGCCAGGCGGCCGTTTCGGACCCCGAGGTTAAAGTCGATTTTATAATCCATGGAGTCCTGCTTGCGGCGGAAGGAGAGTTTATCCACCGTCTGCTTATCCGTGAAGGCCTCATGCCAAGGGATGCCGGTTACAAGTTTTTCCAACTCCTCCGGGGAGGAACCCGCCGCGTAGAGTCCGCCGACTATGGCCCCCATGCTGGTCCCCGCGATACAATGGATGGGCACCCGCATTTCCTCCAGGACCTTCAGCACCCCGATATGGGCAATCCCCCGGGCACCGCCGCCGCTCAATACCAGACCGATCCGAAGCGGCCGCGGCTCTTCGGCTCCGGTCATGGAAGGTGCAATGATGTTTAAACAAAGGAAAAGAAAGATGAAGATCGCCCGGAAGGGCAAAGAAAACGGCCGGCGTTTTCGCGGAGGCATCATAGGGGTCGGAATATTCCTTCTTTTCTCTTTCCCGGCCACGATTAGCTGACCTGTGACGTTTTGTCAATCCGGACGTTTACGCCGCGGAAGCAGGATCAGAACTGGCGTCCTTCCCGCCCCCCACCGCCACTCCGCCGGGGGCCGCCGCCGCGTCGAGGCGCTTGGCTGCTGAAACCGCCGTGCCTGCTGCCCGTTCCCCGGGGCCGTTCGTCCTGATCTCCCTTCGGTTTGGCCTCATCGACCCGGATTGTCCTGCCGAGCAGTTCGCCGCCGTTGAATGTTTGGATGGCTTCCTGGGCCTGCGCTTCCGTTGCCATCTCCACGAATCCAAATCCCCGGCTCAGACCGGTGATCTTGTCCCGAATTATCGCCAGAGAAACCACCTTGCCGATCTCACTGAAATTGGCCATTAAATCATCTTCAGTAACACCCTCCGCCAGGTTGCCGATGTAAAGCTTTTTTACCATGCTTTCTTCCTCCTTGCTTCCCCTTTTGACCCGTCGCCATGCCCGGCAGAGCCGCCATCCATCGGCATTGATGGCATATAAAAAACCACCGGACTCTGCGGAGCACGGTGGCCTTCCTTGTTCCACACCTTGCAGACAGGATGCTCTGATTTTCTCTTGACCCAAATCAGCAGGAAAATAATATAGATGGTTCTCTCTAATCTCCTTGACCGGGAATGTCAAACGATATTTTGCGGAACGGACAAAAGCTGCTATTCTTACTTCAACGGTAAATTATCTTGTTGACATCATCAATATGTTGTGGCAAGTAGGGCACCTCATACTAGATATTGTATTTAAAAAATCATTTTCATTATTTATGAAGCGAGGAGACAAATGAAATGAAAAAGAAGACTTCCCCGTCCGCCATCCCCTGCCTGACCAAAAATGCCATTACCGTCCTGGAAAGACGCTACCTAAGGAGGCACACGGACGGCCGCGTCCTCGAAACGCCGGCCCACATGTTCAGGAGAGTGGCGGAGAGCATTGCCGCGGCGGAACGGATATTCAGCCCCCAGGCTGATACAGGGAAGCTGGTGGAGAAGTTCTATCGCATCATGGCCGACCTGGAATTCCTTCCCAATTCTCCCACCCTGATGAATGCCGGCCGGGAGCTGGGGCAGTTGTCGGCCTGTTTCGTCCTCCCGGTGGGGGACTCCATGGAAGAGATCTTCGATGCCGTAAAATATACCGCCCTGATCCACAAGTCCGGCGGCGGCACCGGTTTTTCCTTTTCCCGCCTCCGGCCCGCCAACGATGTGGTGATGACCACCACGGGTATCTCCAGCGGTCCCATTTCCTTCATGCGGGTCTTCGACATCGCCACGGAAACCATAAAGCAGGGGGGCACCCGCCGCGGGGCCAACATGGGCATCCTGCGCGTGGATCATCCCGATATCATGGATTTCATCATGTGCAAGGCCGACAAGAACCAGTTGAACAACTTCAACATCTCCGTCGGTCTGACGGAAGTATTCATGGCCGCGGTGGAGGCGGACGAGAACTACGACCTGATCAATCCCCGTAACGGCCAGGTCACCGGGACACTGAACGCCCGGAAGGTATTCAACCGCATCGTCGTCCAGGCCTGGGAGAACGGGGAGCCGGGGATCGTCTTTCTAGACCGTCTCAACCGCGACAATCCCACGCCCGACGTCGGGGCCATCGAATCGACGAACCCCTGCGGCGAACAGCCGCTCCTGCCCTATGAATCCTGCAACCTGGGATCGATCAACTTAGGCAAGATGGTGACGGGCGGCGCCGTGGACTGGAAACGCCTCCGGGAGGTGGTCCATCTGGCCGTCCATTTTCTCGACAACGTCGTGGAGGTCAACAGATACCCCCTGCCCGTCATTGCCGAGATGACCTTTGGCAACCGTAAGATCGGCCTGGGCGTAATGGGCTGGGCGGACATGTTGATCATGCTGGGGATCCCCTACGATTCCGAGGAGGCGGTAACGCTGGCCGGGCAGGTGATGAAGTTCATCAAGGAGGAGGGTCACAACGCCTCCCGGCATCTGGCGAAACAGCGGGGCCCCTTCCCGAATTTCAGCGCTTCCCTCTATGCCAAAAAAGGCGAGCCCCCCCTCCGCAACGCTACGATCACCACCATCGCCCCGACGGGGACGATTTCCATCATCGCCAACGCCTCTTCGGGGGTGGAACCGATCTTCGCCGTGTCTTACATCCGCCAGGTCATGGACGACGACATCCTCGTGGAGGTCCATCCCCTGTTTGAAAAGACGGCCCGACAGCGGGGGTTTTACACTCCGGAGCTAATGAAGAGGATCGCCGAGCAGGGGACGCTCCACGACCTGGAGGAGCTGCCTGCGGACATCCGCCGCCTGTTCGTCACCGCCCACGACATCTCGCCGGAGGTCCATATCGGGATGCAGGCCGCCTTCCAGAAGTACACCGACAATGCAGTGAGCAAGACGGTCAACTTCCCCCGGGACGCCTCGGTGGAGGAGGTGGCCAAGGTGTACCGCCTCGCCTATCAACTGGATTGCAAGGGGGTTACCATCTACCGCGACGGCTCCCGGGACAAGCAGGTCCTGTCTCGAGGCAAGGGGGAAGAAAAGACGGCCCGCATCGGCGGCGACGAAGAACGCAAGGTAGTGAAAAGGGAACGGCCCAAGGTCTTGAAGGGCTGGACCTATCAGATGCAGACCGGTTGCGGCCCCCTCTATGTAACGGTCAATCAGGACAGTACCGGCCTTTTTGAACTCTTCACCACCATGGGAAAGGCCGGGGGGTGTGCCGCCTCCCAGAACGAGGCCATCGGCCGCATGGTGTCTCTGGCCTGGCGGAGCGGCATTCAGGCCCGACAGGTCATCAAGCAGCTCCAGGGCATCTCCTGTCACTCCCCTTCCGGCTTCGGGGAAAACAAGATCCTGTCCTGCGCCGATGCCGTGGCCAAGGCGATCCAGTCCCATATGGCGGCCAACGGTTACGAAACGGTGCGGGAGAAGGTGGCCCTGGTCAAGGGGGCCTGTCCGGAATGCGGCGGGATCGTCTCTCACGAGGGGGGCTGTGCCGTCTGCCGAGTCTGCGGCTACAGCGAATGCGCCTGAGACGTGGCCGGAAAGAATTTGTCAAGGCGATTATGTGCTCGAATGTCCTTCAGTGGGTGAGGCCGGCCAAGCGGAAGGCCTGGGCGGTCAACTCCGCCGGGATCAACTCTCGCCGCATCTGTTCCGTAAGTTCCGCCACTCCCAGATACTGGGCTGAGGCGGCGATGACCGGTTCGCATCGTCCGGCATTGTCCAGAGACACGGCGCCGCCCGAGGTCCAGAAGAAAATCCTGGCACCGGCGTTGCCCCGAACCCTTTCACTTCGGCCGATGAAGACCAGCCGTTCCCCCGGTCGGATGTCCCGGTAGAAGGTGTAGCCGATTCGCACCGTTACCGCCCCGCTGGCCGCCATCATGAAACCCGCCCAGCCCATGGTTTCATCCAAAAGTGCCAGCGAGGGCAGGAGCGAGAGGCGGCCGCCACTCTGAAACCGATAAAATGTGTTTTCATCCGTGACATCGAAACCAGCCGCGGCATAGGCCAGACGGGGCGTGCCGCCGTCGCCGCCTCCGAGAAGGAAACGTCGCTCCAGGCCAGGTTGGCGACGGGCGACGCCACAGACGAAACAATTGCGGTAGTAGGGCAGGGGAATCCCCCCCTCCGCCGGATTCGAGATCGTGGCGGGGAGATAAGACTGGAAAGTTTCGCGCCGCTGCGGGTCGTCTATGCCGTAGCCGATGACGGCCGAAAGGTACGGGTCGTTATTCCCCGGCGTGAAGATGGTTCCCCGGATCCCTTCCGGCGCGGCCAGGACCGTGAACTCCACTTTATCACCGATACGGACTCCGGCGCCGCCCAAGCGGAAATCCACTGTAAGGGGATATTCAGGACCTCGGTCTTTTTCCGTCCATTCTTCCCGGAGCAGCGCGGCCAGTTCCATGACGGCCCCCATGGCGATACCGCCGTGGGGTATCCTCCGCCAGCCTTCCAGGCGTTCGTCCATGGTCATGGCGGTATGCACGCCGTCGTGGTCCCGGACTATCCCGGCATCGGCGAACAGAAATTCCCTCGTAAAATTCGCCCGGTTCTTTCCAATGGGGACGGAAGGCTCCCGGCTTGACGGTGAAGACATAACTACCCCTGACAATTCATGATTAGGCGTCGGACTCCGGAAGTGATTCCGGAAGCGGGAAGACGAAACTCCGCTTCCGACCATGCCGGCTCCCGGAGGTCATCACACCCGATGGGGGAAAGCAGTTTCACGCCGCCGCCGCTGATCATTAATACTTTCCATACCTAATGTCAATCCCACCCTTTTCCATTATGTTAATATAAATATAATCAGCAATTATCTTGACTTAGCGCGGCCAATTATTGTATCGAGATTCTGTCATAACTGACATAAAAAGACTTTTTACCCAATTAGGAGGCCTGTAATGAAGGATGCAGTATTTTCCCTGAACGGGAAAGAAACCGTTTACCAGCCCGGTCAGTCGGTTCTGGAAGCGGCAAGGGCAGCCGGGGTGAACATTCCCACCCTCTGTTACCTCAAGGATACGACCCCCACCGGCGCCTGCCGGATCTGCCTGGTGGAGATCGCCGGCGCCCGGACTTTGATGGCCGCCTGTACCACCCCGGTGGCGGCGGGCATGGAGGTGTTTACGGAAACGGAACGGGTCCACAAGACCCGGAAACTAAATGTGGAACTGCTTTTGTCCAGCGGCCGCCATGATTGCCTGGTCTGCGAGAAGAACGGGGATTGCCGCCTTCAGGATCTGGCGTATTATTACGGAATCAAGGAGATGCGCTTTCCTCAGGATCAGGATTTCTACCCCACTGAAGAGGAAAACCCATTCATAGTACGCGATTTCACTCGTTGTATCCGCTGCGGGCGCTGCATTCAGGCCTGCAACGAACTTGTGGTCAACCGGGCCATCAGCTACGGTTATCGCGGCAAGGACAGCAAGGTCGTCACCGGCGGCGACGGCCCGTACCTGGGCAGCGAGTGCGTCTTCTGCGGCCAGTGCGTGGAGGTCTGCCCCGTCGGGGCCCTTACGGAAAAGAAGGCCCGGGGCAAGGCGCGGGCCTGGGAGACAAAGAAGATCCGCACCACCTGCGCCTATTGCGGTGTCGGCTGCCAGCAGTGGCTCCACGTAAAGGACGGCCGGATCACCAAGGTTACGGCGGTGGAGGATGGAGAGCCGAATATGGGGCGGCTGTGCGTCAAGGGCCGTTTCGGTTATGACTTCATCTATTCTGAGGACCGCCTCAAGACGCCTCTCATCCGTGAAAACGGGAACTTCCGGGAGGCTTCCTGGGACGAGGCCCTGGATCTGGTGGCGGGAAAATTCAAGGAAATCATAGCCAAGGATGGTCCCGACGCCATTGCCGGCGTCAGTTGCGCCCGAAGTATCAACGAAGATTCCTATCAAATGCAGAAACTGTTTCGCGCGGTGCTCGGTACGAACAACATCGATCACTGCGCCCGTACCTGACACGCCCCGACGGTCGCCGGTCTGGCGACCTCTTTCGGTTCCGGGGCGATGACGAATTCCTTCAGCGATTTCGCCAAGGCCAAGATGATCCTGGTCATCGGTTCCAACATGACGGAGGCCCATCCGGTGGCGGCGTCACTGCTGAAGATGGCGGTGATCGGCGGCGCCGAGATGATCGTGGTGGATCCCCGGCGAACGCCCCTCGTGGATCTGGCCAACCTGCATGTACAGATAAAGGTAGGCTCCGACGTGGCCTTCCTGAACGGGGTGATGAACGTCCTTATCACCGAGGATCTCTACGATAAGAATTTTGTTGAATCCTGCACCATGGGTTTCGAAGAACTGAAGCAGAAGGTGCTGGAATATCCTCCGGAGCGGGCCGCGGCGATCAGCGGGGTCGGGGCCGACGTGATCCGGACCGTGGCGCGCCGTCTCGCGGCCAACCGTCCCGCCATGCTCATGTACACCCTGGGGATCACCGAACATATCTGTGGTGTCAACAACGTCATGTCCTGCGCGAACCTCCAGATGCTCCTGGGCAATGTCGGCTTCGAATGCGGGGGCGTCAACCCCCTGCGGGGGCAGAACAACGTCCAGGGGGCCTGCGACATGGGAGCCCTGCCCAATGTCTTCCCGGGCTACCAGCGGGTGGACAACCCCCAGGCGCGGGAAAAATTTGCCGCCGCCTGGAAGGTGGAAAAACTTCCGGAAAAACCGGGACTGATGATTCCCCAGATGATCGACGGCCTCCTGGACGGCAAGGTGAAGGCCTTCTACGTCTTCGGGGAAAATCTCGCCAACACGGAGCCGGACATCCGGCACGTGGAGAACTGCCTCGCCACCGCGGAGTTCCTGGTTTGCCAGGACATCTTCCCCACAGAGACGACTCGGTTCGCCCATGTGGTGCTGCCGGCGGCGGCATGGAGTGAGAACGACGGGACGTTCACCAGCAGCGAACGTCGGGTCAACCGGGTCCGCACCGCCAGTGTTCCCCCCGGGGAGGCCAAACCCAACTGGTGGATCTTCAAGGAAATTGCCCGGCGGATGGGGTATGTCTGGGAATCAGACAGCGCTCAGGAGCTTTGGGACAACGAGGTCTCTCAACTGGCGCCCTCCATGGCGGGGATCAAGTATTTCCGCCTGGAAGGCAACGGTCTCCAATGGCCGGCCCCGAGCTTGGAATCCGAGGGGACATCATATCTCCATAAGGACGGCTGCTTTACCTGCGGTTTGGGGGTTTTCAAGGCGATCGACTGGATACCGCCGGCAGAGATCCCCGACGGGGAATATCCCCTGGTGCTGAGTACGGGTCGCCGCCTCTACCACTACCACACCCGGACACAAACCGGGCGTTCCGACGGGCTCAACGTACTGCTCAGCGAGGAAACCGCCGATATCTCCGAGGCGGACGCGGATAAATACGGGATTGCGGACGGAGAAATGATCGCGGTGAAGTCCCGGCGTGGCCGGGTGGCCGTGAAGGCCAAGATAACCCCCCAGGTGCCGCCGGGGATGGTCTGGATGGCCTTCCATTTCCGGGAGGGATGCGCCAACTGGCTCACGAATCCCGTTTACGATCCCATTACCCAGACGGCGGAGTACAAGGCCTGCGCCGTGGCGGTGGAAAAGATCACCTGACGGGCGACGGCCGGGGAAGTTTCGGGGGAAGTGAAGCGCCGCTTGGGCGGGCTTCACTTCCCCTTTTTATTTTCCTGATCCGGCCTCTTCTCTCCGTCCAGAAGGGTGGTGAGTTCGCGGCTGGTCTTTTTCAGATAGGAATCGGCGTCTTTTTCCAGGCGCCGGAATTTTTCCAGGAGCGTCATGGCCGCGGGGGTTAGGGTCATCCCTTTTTTCGCCGCGTCGCTTTCGATGAGTTTGATGCCCAGACGATCCTCCGATGCCCGGAGGCGGCCCCAGGCGGCCCGATAGGACATGTTGAGCTTTTTCGCCGCGGCGTTGAGGCTGTGACATTCGGCGACGGCCTGGAGGAGTTCCTCGCGGCCGTGCCCGAAGATCACCTTGCCGTCCTTTTCCAGCCAGATCTTGTATTTGATCTCCATCCGCGCTTACCTCCTCCCCCTACGGAGAAAATGTAATGAAAGGCCCGTGAATAGTCAAGTTTTTTGACCTGGCGAGCTCAGCTTACATAGGGAGATTTCCCCTGGCAGGCCAGGCAGGAGGCGCCGTCGCGGAGGGGATAGGCCTCGCCGCATTGCGGGCACACGGCGGTGGACCCCAGGCGCCTCTTGACGGTTATTTCCGGCTTTACCCGGACTTCCTGCATGCTGAGGACCGAGGCGCCGGCCTCCTTGATCTGATTCAGAAGCGTTTCCAAATCCTGTTCCCGTTTCGGTTTCAGCTTGAAGAACCAGGCATGGAATTCCGGCCAGGACTTCAGCTTCTCCGTGTCGAGATAGACCCGAATGCCTTTACCCGACTCCTTTTCGTAAAGTGTCACGGCAAAGCGCCCCAGGTCGAAGACCTTCAGCCAGCCGTTGCCGATGGTGCAGGGGGTGAGGAGTTGTACGGCGTCGGGGAGGCAGACCGAGGTCTCACAGACGGCGTCGAAGAATTCACCCTCCGGGAGATTTTTCAAGGCCGTCTCGACGATGAAGCCGCCGATGATCAACCCCGGGGCCAGATTGCCGTGAAACGATTTTACGAGATGGATATATTCATCATATGAATAAGAGCCGAATTTCATTAACTATTGTACTCCTTTCCAATTGGTGTCGCCGCAACCTTCCCAACCTGTTCCCACCCTTCCCGACGTAAGCTCCGGCGGGGGATGGATGGTGACGGCGAAGGGTCGGTAGGCAAGGGACAGGCGCGGGTCCCGGGCCAGGGCCTGGCAGATGGTGCACCGCTGGCGCTCATCGCCGGAAATGGCATTCGGTTTGCGCCGTTGCAGATGATCGATTCCGAAGCGTGCCCAGTAATCGTTTCAATAACTTATACCTCCTTTAACATATGTTTCATTTGGCCTGATACAGAAATGCAGCAAAAAAGTCAACCCAAGATGTGTCATGGATAGCATATATCCCTTGACACCGCCGGGGTCGATTGTATAGATGGGGGCGCTGTGCGGAGGAGCCCTTACGGGCGCAGGCATTTACCGGGGTTGGATAAAAGGAGCCAAAAAGATGAGAGATGCGGAAAAAACGGAGGAGAATCTGCGGGAGATCATGGCGCGGGAAATCGCCGGAAACCCCCACGCCGAGGCAATTATCGGCGCCTTTCAGCCTCTGCTTCTGGCGAGGAGGAGATTGCTGGCGGCTGAAAAATGGCCGGCCGTGACCTTGACGGGATTCGATCCCGCCCGTTTCGGCGCTGGCATTCCGTTGCTCCGCCAGGTGCAATTTTTTTCCGCCGCCAATCCCTGGGGGGAGATGACAGATATGATGGCGGCCGCCATCGGGGCGGGATTCCCGGTCCTCAACCGCGACATGGAGCGTATCGCCGGGGCTGCCCGCAACAAGGACATAGATTTGTTTTCATACTTCCATAAGCTGGTCGATGCCGGCAGGGACGAGAACCTCGTATTTTCCTGGGCGGAGAAATTGTCGGTTTCGGCGCCGGTTCTCGAGTTCCTGCTCCGGCAGTTGTCGCGGGTCGTCCTGGAAAAGCGCCTTACGGAAGCCGCGGCGCTGATCGGCGACATAGAATGGCGGCACGGCTATTGCCCGGTCTGCGGTGAATTCCCCAGCATCGCCCTCATCGAGGAGAAGATCACCCGCCGCTGGCTCCACTGCTCCGGGTGCGGCCACGAGTGGATCTTCAGCCGGGTGATCTGTCCCTACTGTGAACACGAAGCCCAGCAGGGCATGGACTTCTTCTACGTGGAAGACAGGCCCCGGGAGACCGCCTTCAGTTGTGATCAGTGCCGGCGGTATCTGGTGACCCTCAAGGGGGTCAGCGAGCTGGCCGATCGCGATCTCGACGTCACGGCGATGAGCTTGACGCACCTGGACGTAATCATGCAGGGGAAGGAATTCTCTCCCATGGTGAATACCCCATGGAATGCGTTACGGTGAGATGTCTGGACATATCCGGTCTTTGCCGCTGTTCTTCGCCTGATACATCTGTTGGTCCACCCGCTGAACGAAGTCCTTCATATCCTCCTGGGGCCGTCAAATCGGCCCAACCCGCCGGCTCCGGAACGCCGTGACAACCGCGGCCCCTTCCCCATGACTTTCCCGGCCGGAAGGACGCCGGCTTCTTTTCACCGCCTACCATAACACTAGATGGCCGGAAATAGTCAAAGAATCGTTGGCTTTGCCGCCTTTTCGGCCGAGCCCGACCCTTGCCGACATCGCCCCCCCCGACAGCCCTCCACGCAATTATGTTATATTTACCATAAGGAGTTAATTTGTTTGAGTTATGTTTACTTTTCGCTTGACGCTCGGCTTAAAATGGCGTAGATATGCCGCGCTTGACATAGATCAATTTTGACATAAGATTTATTCGCTTTAATTCCAAGGAACAAGGAGGCTTCTATGGAGATTACCAGAAGGGGTTTCTTGAAGGTGTCCGGGGCCGTGGGATCGGGGATCGCCCTTTCCGGCCTGGGCATCGACTTGCGCCCCGTACACGCTTATGCGGACGAGCTCGACAAGATGAACCGCGTAAAGATGGCGAAACAGGTGAGCACAATTTGCGCTTACTGTTCCTGCGGCTGCGGTCTCATCTGCAGCGTGGACAAGCTGACCGGGAAAATATTCAACATCGAAGGCGACGCCGACCACCCCATCAACGAGGGAACGCTTTGTGCCAAGGGGGCCGGTTTCTTCGATCTGACGGAGGCCAACAAGCACCGGCTGAAGAAGGTTCTTTACCGCGCCCCGTACGCAACGGAATGGGAAGAGAAAGACTGGGACTTTGCTATTCCCAGGATTGCCCGACTCATCAAAGACACGCGGGACAAGGAATTTATCACGAAAAACGCCAAGGGTGAGCTGGTCAACCGTTGTGAAACGATCGGTCACTATGGCAGTTCCAACGTCGATAACGAGGAATGCTGGCTCATGGTTGCCAAGGCCAGGGCCCTCGGCATGGTCTATATCGATCATCAGGCCCGGGTCTGACACAGCCCATCTGTTGCGGCTCTGGGAGAGTCGTTCGGACGCGGTTCCATGACCAACCATTACGTAGATATGCAAAACAGCGACTGCATCCTCATTATGGGGAGCAACGCGGCGGAACACCACCCCATGGCGTTCCGGTGGATGCTGAAAGCAAAAGAAAAAGGCGCAACGCTTATCCATGTCGATCCGCGATACACCCGGACCTCGGCGCGTTGCGATTACCACGTCCCCCTGCGTTCCGGGACGGACATCGCCTTTTTGGGCGGGATGATCCATTACATCTTGGAAAACGACAAGTGGTTCAAGGAGTACGTCCTCCAGTACACCAACGGCTCCTTCATCGTGGGGCCCAATTTCAAGTTCGAGGACGGTCTCTTTTCCGGGTATGACGCCGAAAAGAGGAAATACAGCAAGGACACCTGGGTCCTGGAAAAAGAAGGCAGCGGCATCCCGAAACGGGACATGTCCCTCTCCGATCCCCGTTGCGTCTTCCAGCAGTTGAAGACCCACTATTCCCGTTACACCCTGGACAAGGTTTCGAGCATTACCGGTGTCTCCAAGGAAAACCTCCTGAAGGTTTACGCGGAGTTCAGCGCCACCGGTGTTCCGGACAAGGCGGGCACGGAATGCTACGCCCTGGGCTGGACCCACCATACAACCGGCAGCCAGATTATCCGGACCATGGCCATCATCCAGCTCCTACTGGGGAATATGGGCATCGCCGGCGGCGGCATCAACGCCATGCGCGGCGAGCCGAATGTCCAGGGTTCAACTGATCAATGCATTTTGTACGGCAATCTGCCCGGCTATCTGAAGATGCCCTCGGCTTCGCTTGAATCTCTAGACCATTATCTGGAAAAGTACACGCCCGTATCGAAAGATCCCCGCTCGGCCAATTACTACTCGAATTATCCGAAGTTCTTCGTCAGTTTCCTCATGTCCCTCTTCGATAACAAGGCCACCAAGGAAAACGGTTTCGGCTACAACTGGCTCCCCAAAATGGACGATGGAAAACACTATTCCACGATGCACATGTTCGATGCCATGTATGCCGGTAAGGTGAAGGGATACTTCTGCGTCGGCGCGGATACGGCCGTCAGCACCCCGAATTCCAAAAAAGTCCGCAAGGCGATGGAAAACCTGGACTGGCTGGTGGGTGAAAACATCTTCAACAACGAAACCTACGAATTCTGGCGAGGCCCGGGCGTCGATCCCAAAAAGATCAAGACGGAATGCTTCCTCCTGCCCGCCGCCGCCACGATGGAGAAGGAAGGCTCGCAGAGCAATTCCGGACGGATGATCCAGTGGAAGTATCAGGCCGCCCCGGCCCCCGGCGACGGTCTGCCCGTGGGCGAGATTACGATCAAGATCATGAAGGCGGTCAAGGAGTTGTACGCCAAGGAAGGCGGACCCAATGCCGAACCCATTCTCAATCTCTACTGGGATTATCTGGACGGCGCGGGGCACTTCGACCCCCTGAAGGTCGCCAAACGACTCAACGGCGTCTTCCTGAAGGATACGGTCATCGAGGACAAGGCCAAGGGAACGAAGGTCGAATTCAAAAAGGGCCAGTGCGTGCCGGGCTTCGGCAACCTCCAGCTCGACGGCTCGACGGCGTGCGGCAACTGGATTCATAGCGGCAGCTTTACCGCCGACGGCAAGAATAACATGGCCCGGCGCGGGAAGGATGATCCGACCGGATTGGGGATCTTCCCCAACTGGGCCTTTGTCTGGCCCGTCAACCGCCGGGTCATGTATAACCGGGCTTCCTGTGATATCAACGGCAAGCCTTGGGATCCCAAGCGGAAGGTCCTGGAATGGAAGGACGGCAAATGGGTGGGGGATGTGCCTGACGGCCCCTGGCCGCCCCTGGGGTTGGAGGGGGGAAAATATCCCTTCATCATGCAAAAAGACGGCATGGGCGCCATCTTTGGCCCCGGCATGGTCGAAGGACCGTTCCCGGAGCATTACGAACCGCTGGAGGGACCGCTGGCGAAGAATCCTATGTCCTCGCAGCTCATCAATCCGGCGATCGAAATCTTTAAGAGCGATCTGGACACGATCGCCAGAGCGAGCGAAAAATACCCCTATGTCTGCACAACCTACTCCTGTACGGAGCATTGGTGCACGGGGGCGCTGACGCGCTGGCAGGCCTGGCTTTTGGAGGCCATGCCGGAAGCCTATGCCGAAATAGGCGAGACATTGGCCAAGGAAAAAGGCATTCGCAACGGTGAGCGCATAAAGATATCCTCCATTCGCGGCGACGTGAAATGCGTGGCGATGGTGACGAAGCGCTTCAAGCCCTTCCAGGTCGAGGGCAAGACGATTCATCAGATTGGCCTTCCCTTCAATTACGGCTGGCTCTTTCCGAAGGATACGAAAGACGACAGTACGAACTTTTTAACCCCAACCGTTGGCGACGCGAACACCTTCTGTCCCGAATACAAGGCGTTCATGGTCAACGTAGAAAAGTTGTAGGAGGGAAGGGAAGATGAATAATAAACGTGAAGTCGTAAAATTGATCGATACTACGCTGTGCACCGCCTGCCGTGGTTGTCAGGTGGCCTGCAAGCAGTGGAACGAGATGCCGGGGCTCCCGACGAAGCAGTGGGGCAGTTACCAGAATCCCCCGGACCTGGAGTGGAACACCTGGACGCTGATCCGCTTCCAGGAACACGTCAACGAGAAGAAGGAATTCAAGTGGCTCTTCCGAAAGGACGGCTGCATGCACTGCACCGATGCGGCCTGCGTGAAGGTCTGCCCCAGCGGCGCCCTTCACCATACGGACTTCGGGACCGTGGGACTGAATTCCTCTCTCTGCATCGGCTGCAAGGAATGCGTTTCCGCCTGTCCCTTCGACGTCCCCCGGTACAACCGGGAGACGGACCGGATCTACAAGTGCGACCTCTGCTACAGTCGTCTCCGGGGCGGCGAATCGCCGGCGTGTGTCAAATCCTGTCTGACGGGGGCGCTGGACATCGGCCCGAAAGATAAGATGCTGAAGAAGGCCTACGCCAAGGTGAAACAGCTGGGCGGCGACGCCAACGTCTATGGCGACAAGTTCGTGGGGGGGACCCACGTCATCTACGTCCTGGATGAGAAGCCGAAGGTATATGAGAAGCTTCCCAGGAACCCCAGTGTGCCGTTTACGGTGACGATCTGGAAGGACATTTTGAAGCCGTTGAGTCTGCTGGCGGCGGGGGGTGTGATAGGCGGCTCGTTTGTCCACTACATCCTTCATGGGCCGAAGCTGCCCGATGAGCCCGGTCAGGAAAAGGGAGGTGAATGAGCGATGAGAA